>Ga0209375_1000006_pt1 | contig 163632 bp, 150 predicted proteins | sample GraSoiAngelo_131_FD_185888 | JGI IMG/M metagenome (GOLD analysis project Ga0209375, IMG submission 185888) | Grasslands soil microbial communities from the Angelo Coastal Reserve, California, USA - 14_0929_02_30cm (SPAdes) (version 2) | ecosystem: Environmental > Terrestrial > Soil >...
ACTTCCACGACGCCGACGTTCGGCTCGACGGTGCAGAAGGGATAGTTCTCCGCCGCGGCGGCCTGCGACGAGGTGAGGGCGTTGAACAGCGTCGATTTGCCGACGTTGGGGAGACCGACGATGCCGAGGCGGAGCACTAGGGGGCGCCTTCCTTCACCCACTTGGAGACCGCGTCCACCATCTCGGGCATGAGTGCCTCGACCTGCTCGACTTGCTCGGGTGTGAACGGCGCGAGCACGTATTCCGACCACTCGCCGGCGCCCTCCGGGAGCGGTCCCACGCCGATCCGGAGGCGCGCGTACGCCTGCGATTGCAGCGCTCCCTCGATGCTCTTCAGGCCGTTATGACCGCCCGACGAGCCGTCGGCACGGAGCCGAAACGTGCCGCAGGGAATCTGAAAGTCGTCCACGAGGATCAGCAAATCGGTGGTGGGATTGAAGGCGGGGTCGGCGCGCAGCGACGCCAACGCGGCCCCGCTGCGGTTCATGTACGTGGTGGGCTTGAGTACGCGGACGGGGACGCCCGCGACGTCGCCCTGGGAGACGCGCGCGCGCTCGCCGCGTCGGAACGGGGGAAACCCCCACCGCGCGACGAGCGCGTCGGCGAGCCGGAAGCCCGCATTGTGCCGGGTCGCCGCGTACTCTGGCCCCGGGTTGCCGAGGCCAACCACGGCGCGCAAGCCTCAGCTCTCTTTGCCGCCCTTGGGCTTCTCGACTTTCTCCGCCTTCTCGCTCTTGGCGGGAGTCGCCGCGCCGCCGCCTTTCGTCTCGGGCTTGGCGCCGCCTTCGCCGGCCGCCGCGCCCTCGCCTTCCACTTCTTCGCCCTCGCGCACCTTGCGAATCAGCTCGGGTTCGGCGACCTCGGCCGCCGCCTCGGGGACCGGGGCGGTCACCTCTTCGGCGCGCGGCGGCACCACCGTCGCGATCGTGAGATCCGCCAGCGTGAGGATCGTCGCGTTCGCGATGTGCAAATCGCGCACGTGCAGCGAGTCGCCGATCTTCAGGGCGGTGACGTCGAGCTCCACGCGGTCGGGAATGTTATCGGGCATCACCTCGATCTCGACCTCGCGCGTCACCTGGTCGAGCACGCCGCCGGCGTTTCGCACGCCGTCCGGGTTGCCGACCAGGTGCACCGGCACCTTGAGCTTGACCTTCTCCTCGGCGTGGATCTCGTAGAAATCCACGTGGATGATGTCGGGGCGGATCGGATGGCGCTGGATCTCGCGGATCAGCGTCCGGGTTTTCATGCCGTCCACCGCGAGCTCGATGATCGTGCTCGCGGGTTCGACGCCGGTGAGCGCCTTCTCGAGCGCCTTGGCCTCCACCTCGAGCGACTGGGTCTCGCGCCCGTGTCCGTAGATCACGGCGGGGACCTTACCCCGGAAGCGCGTCTGTCGCGCGGCGCCCTTACCGGTCGTGGTGCGCGGGCTTGCCGCGAGGGAAACGATTTGGGCCATTGCCGGTCCTCAGAGGTCAGACGTCGGACGTCATTCGAAGAGCGAGCTCACCGATTGATTCGAGTGCTCGTAGCCGATCGCTTTGGCGATCAGTCCGGCGATCGACAGCACCTTCAGCTTCTCGAAGCAGCGCTCGTCCGGGATGCGGATCGTATTCGTCACCGCGACCTCATCGATCGGAGAGGCACGCAGGCGCTCGACCGCGGGCCCCGACAGCAGGGCGTGCGAGGCAAACGCATAGATCTTGCCCGCCCCGAGCCGCCTGAGCGCGGCCGCCGCCTCCGTAACCGTCCCCGCCGTGTCGATCATGTCGTCAGGGATGAGGCAGTCCTTTTCTTCCACCTCGCCCACGACGTTCACCACCTCGGCGACGTTCGCCGAGGGGCGCCGCTTGTCGATGATCGCGAGCGAAGCATTCAGCCGCTTCGCGAAGCCACGCGCCATCTTCGCCGAGCCGACGTCCGGCGCCACCACGACCGGATCGTACAGCTGCTTCTGGCGGAAGTGGCTCACGAACACCGGCGCCGCGTACAGGTGGTCCACCGGCAGGTCGAAGAACCCCTGCAGCTGGTGGGAATGGAAGTCCATCCCCAGGACGCGGTCGGCGCCCGCGTGCGTGATCAGGTTCGCCATCAGCTTCGCGCTGATCGCCACGCGCGGCTGGTCCTTGCGGTCCTGTCGCGCGTAGCCGAAGTACGGCAGCACCGCCGTGATCCGCGCCGCGCTCGCCCGTCGCGCGGCGTCGATCAGGAGCAACAGCTCCATCAGGTTCTCGGCCGGCGGATTGGTCGGCTGGATGATAAAGACATCCCGCCCCCGCACGTTTTCGTCGATCTTGACGAAGATCTCGCCGTCGGCGAACCGGCGGATCGTCACCGCGCACAGCGGCTGCCCCAAGTGGTGGGCCATCTCCTCGGCGAGCGGCCGGTTGGCCGTGCCCGAGAGGAGCAATAGCTGGCTCCGCGACAGCGTGAGGTCCGCCATGTGAGCCCCGCAAAATAGACGGCAAACTGCTGGAAGCCAAGGGGTTGGGGGCTATGGCTTGGCCGGGGCAGTCGGCTTGAGCGAGCGGCTCGCGGGCGTGAGTCCGTCGACGTCCCACGCGTTCATCCGGTATACCACACCCGTCTCACCGCCCGGAGCGGCGCCCCCGGTGCGGCGGACCCAGAACGCGCCCGGGATCGAGTCGAACACGAGTGCGACCGACATGCCGCGGGCGCTGCGCACCGTGAGGCGCCGTGCCGGCCGCTGCGCCCGGGCGGAGTCGGCCTGGGCCGGCGTGGCGAAGCCCGCGGCCGTCACGGTGCGGTATTTCTCGAGCAACCGGGCCACCGCGCCCGAGTCCGCCGCGGCGCCGTCGAGCGTCCAGGCCTTGCCCGCGCGCCTGAGCGCATACCGGTCGTTCCCGCGCTCGACGTCCACCAACACGACGCTGTCGGGCGCCACGGCGGCGATACGCTTGTCGCGCCACTCGTCCACCGTGCGATCCGCGAGCGTCGCCAGCCGCCCGCGCCACAGATAGACGTGGCTGTCACCGGGCCGGCGCAGGTAGGCGCTGCCGTACTCCGAGCCCCGGGCGCCGATGATCACCTCGCGCACCGGCTGGCCCGGGCCGTGGACGCGGAGCCGGCGCCCCGTGGCACCGTCGACGTTGAGGCGGCCGAACGACGACGAATCCTGCGCCACGAGCTCCGGCGGCGCGCTGTCGTGCAGTGCGTGGAGGAGCTCATTCACGCCGTCGAGCGCGGCGCGCCGGCCGTTCACGGTCCACGCCGTGGCCGACTGCCGGGCCAGCACGATCGAATCCTTTCCCTTGATGAGGCTGATCGTGTCGACATCGGCCGGCGCCGGCGCGGAGAGGGAGAACCCCCCCGTGACGGTGTCCGAGCCGCGGGAGAGGCGCTCGGAGGCGCCCCACAGGAGCAGCACGACGGCCAGCGTGAGGATGATCAGCCGGAGCTGTTTCGCGCTCATCAGGCTCCTCCCGCGCCCGCCAGCGCCAGCGGTCGGTACACCTGTCGTGTGATCTGGCGCCGGCGCCACAGTCGCAAGGCGCCGAAGACGATCAGCAGCACGGGCACCCCGATGATGTTGCCGTATTTCACGACATCGTGCGTGGTCGCGCTGGCGAACGCGAGCGGTGGAGGAGTCCGATTCTTCGAGCGAATCGCGATCAAGGCCTCGTCCTGTGCGAGCCAGTCCACGGCGTTCTGGACGAACACGATGTTGTCCGGAGAATTCTGTGCGTAGCGATCGCTCCCGAAGTCCGGGCTGCCCACGACCACGAGGCGGCCGCGGGTCGCGCTGGCCGCGCCCTGCGTCGCGGGGGCGAGCTGCGCGGCGAGGAGTCGCGGACGCAGGCTGTCGCGGCGGAACTCGCGCGACGGATCGAGGAGCGCCGTGGTCTCCTGCACACCGCCGGCGCGACTTGTCACCAGCAGCGGCGTGACGGTGCCCTTCGGGGCCTTGGTCGTGTCGAGGCTGCTCGGCCAGGGGAGCAACACGGCGTCGATTTCGGCGTTTACGGGAGACGCCCTGGTGCTCGCTGCCTGTATCCAGAAGGGGTAGGGCAGGAGCACCTGCCCGAATTGTGCCTGAATGGCGACGCGCGCGTTCGACGCGAGGTCGTACACCATATCGGAGCCGATGGACACACCGTAGGGCTTGAGCAACTCGTTCCACCCCACCGGCCGCGAGAACGAGAACGGGCCTTGCGGCGAGCGCTCCATGCCGCTGGCCATGAGCAGCAGGCTGCCGCCGCGGTCCAGGAACGCGTTGAGGTTGGCGGCCTGGGCGCCGCGCAGCGAATCGGGGGTGCCTGCGAAGATCACTGCCTTCGTGTCGGGCGGGATTGCGCTGTCCGAGAGCGCGACCGCGTGCACCGTGTAGGTCCGCTCGAGCTGCTGGCGCAGCGCCTCGAAGGACCGTCGCATCTGGGGCGGCGTCTGTGCGTCGGTGATCTCGCCGAACCCGATCGCCGGCTTGTTGGTGGTAGTGAGCGAGCGGATGTCGGACGTCAGACGGTACTCGAGGTCGTTCGTCTGCTGCACGAAGGGGATGGTCTTGACGCCGTCGGCGTAGCGCACGGCGAGTCCCAGGTACCCTTCCTTTACCTGCAGCTCGGCCTTCCCCAGCACGTTGAACTGCACGGGCGGGATGCCGAGCGTGCGTGCCTCGCGTAGCACCGCGCTGTCGGCGGACGGGTCCTGCACGACGACTTTCACCCGCCCGCGGCCCGCGGCGCGATAGTCGCGCAACAGATCGTCCAGGTCGCGTTTCAGGAACGCCACTTGGGGCGGGAGCGCGCTCGTGGCGAACAGCTTGATGGTCACGAGGTCGGGCAGGGCGCCGAGGATCCGCTTCGTGGCGGGGGCGAGCGTGTACGACCGGCCCGGCGTCAGGTCGATCCGGCCGCCGATGTGGCGTCCGAACAGGTTCACCACGATCATCGCCGCCGCGAGCAGCACCGTCCCGAGTCGCAGGCGCTGCAGCGACGCGCCGCGCGCCGTGAGCTTGCGCCGCATCAGCGCGAAGTAGGCGAGCAGCAGGAAGAGCGCGGCGAGCGTAACGAAGTAAACGGCGTCCCGCAGGTCGATCACACCGCGGTCGATGCCGGTGAAATGCGACAGCACGCCGAGCGACGCGGCGATCGCGCCGAGGCGGGGCGGCAGGCCCACGATCAAGGGATCGAGCCCGACCAGAATCAGCACGAACATCACCGCGACGGCGAGGATGAACGCAGTGATCTGGTTGCTGGTGACGCTCGACGCCCAGATGCCGACGGCGGCGAGCCCCGCGATCAGGAGCGTGGCGCCGACGTACTGCGCCACGAGCACCCCGACCGGGAGATGCGCTCCCAGGGCGAGGCCGAGCGGGAGGGTGAGCGTCATGGCCAGCGCGATCACGAGGACCGACAGCTGACCGAGGTACTTGCCGGCCAGAAGCTCGAGCTCCGTGATGGGCTGCGCCAGCACGACCTCGAGCGTGCCGCTGCGAGAGTCCTCGGCGAGGGCGCGCATCGTCACGGCGGGCGCGAGGAACAAGAGCAGCCAGGGCAGCAGGTCGAGCATGGGGCGCAGCGACGCCACGCCGTACATGTCCACTTCCCGGAAGAAGAGGAAGCCGTTCACGCTGGTGAACACGACCAGCAGGATGTACGCCGTGGGGTGATCGAACAGCGCCTTGAGCTCGCGTCGCGCGACCGTCAGGATGGCGTTCATGCGTCGCTCGCGTCGCGCTGCGTGAGCTGGTGGAACAGCTCCTCCAGGCCGGCGCGCTCCGCGTGCAGCTCGTACAACGTCCATCCGCGGGCCTTGGCCAGCGCGTAGATCTCGGGCCGGAGATCAGTGCCGCCGTCCGCCGTGAGCGTGACCGCGACGCGCCCATCCGCGGCGCGACCGGGCTCCACCCGCCGCACGCCCGGGAGCTGGCCGAGCGCTTCGGCCACGCCCGCGCCGGCGACCTCGACCGAGATCTCCACCGCCCCCTCCGCCTGCTGGATGAGCCGGTCCACCGGGCCGTCCGCGACGATCTTGCCGTGACTGATGATGAGCAGGCGCGAGCAGGTGTGCTGCACTTCGGAGAGCACGTGCGTGGAGAGGATCACCGTGCGGTCCCGGCCGAGCGCGCCGATCAGGCGCCGAATCTCGACGCGCTGGTTGGGGTCGAGACCCTCCGTCGGCTCGTCGAGGACGAGCAGATCGGGTCGGTGCAGGATCGCCTGCGCCAGCCCGACGCGCTGGCGGAATCCCTTCGAGAGCTCGCCGATCGGCCGGTAGTACACGCTTTCGATGCCCGTCCCCGTGACCGCCGCGTCGAGCGATTGACGGCGGGTGAGTCCCGCGAGCTCGCGCAGGTCGGCGATGAAGGCGAGGTAGTCGGCCACCAGCATGTCGCCGTACAGCGGGTTGTTCTCCGGTAAGTAGCCGATGCGACGCTTCGACTCACGCGCCGCCTGGGCGAGCGGCACGCCGTCGAGCGTGATCTGGCCCGTGTCCGGCTCGTAGTACTGGGTGATCATCCGCATCGTCGTGGACTTGCCGGCGCCGTTCGGGCCCAGGAACCCGACCACTTGCCCTCGATCGACCGCGAAGGACACCTGGTCGACGGCGGTCACGCCGGCGAAGCGCTTGGACACACGCTCTAAAGAAAGGAAGGACATGGGCGGTGAGTGTGTAGAGGACTCGGGGGAAGATGGTAATCACGCAGCGCCAGATAGTTCAAGTCCCCGGTTTCCGGCGGCGGGGATGGCAACTGCCTACAGCGATTTCAGGAAGGCGATCAGGGCGGCGCGATCGGTGGCAGGGAGGGCTTTGAACCGGTCCCGGGCGCCGGACGCCTCGCCACCATGGTCCAGGACGGCCTGCTCCAGCGTCGTGTCCCGACCGTCGTGCAGGAACGCCTTGGCGTCCCGCAGGTCGATCAACGGCTCGGTGCGGAACTCGGACGGGGTGGCAAGGCCGAGGCAGATGTCGGCGAGACCGGGCCCCATATCGTGGAGCAAGAGGTCGGTGTAGGCGGAGAATTCCTTGTTTCGCAGCGCCGCGATGGGACTGTCGCCGGTGCGCAGCGTGGGGACATGGCAGGCCGCGCACCCGATCTGCGAGAACAGCTCGCGGCCCCGCCGGCCGTTCCGGTTGACCTTCAAAGGCGTGGGAACGGCCAAAAAGCGCACGAACGCGTTGGTGAGGTCGAGCTGGGCCTGATTGATCTCGGGATCGGCCGTCGGGTCGACGCCCGAGGGGATCGGCTTGCCGCCGATGGTTTCCTCAGTGCGCACCGCCGGGTTGGTCACACCCATCTCGGCCGAGAACGCGCCGGCGTTGAACTCGTCGAGCGTCGGCACGAAGCCCTTGCGGCCGAAGCGGCCGATCCGACCGTCAGTGAAGCGGTTGGGCCGCCCCGAGATGCCGTCGTGGTTCCGGTCGTCGGGATCGGCGTAGGCGAGGATGACCGCCTCGGGAACCGCGTCGAGCAAGCCTCGCCCGAACACGACCGGCGTGGTGCGCCGGGCCCGCGCGGTGGCCGAGGGGGGGAACGGCTCGGAATCGATCCCCAGGGCCTGCTTCAGCGCCGGCGTGGCGTGCAGCTGGATGACGAACCCCCCTTCCTCGACCAGCGGATCGCACACGGCGTTCTTGAACGCTGTCGCGTGCACCTCGACTTCGTCGCCGGTACCGCCCTTCGCCGGATCCTCATGGCACTCACCGCAGCCGGTCGAGTTGAACAGCGGGCCGAGCCCCGTCTCCGGGGTGAAGTTGCTGTCGAATACGATCTTCCCCTGGGCGAAGCGATCCCGCTCCGGGCGGTTCAAGCCGCGGAGCGGATCGCCGGGCTTGAGGGCCCGCTCGCAGCCGGCCGCGAGCAGCACGAGTGCCACGACCGCGCAGGCGCGCCCCGGGGTCACGGTGCTCGCCTCTTCAGCTCGATCCGATCGACCACGAGGCCGGTGGCGGTCATGCGGCAATCGGCGCGTACCACGTCGCCGGGCTGCAAATCGCCCAGCGAGATGGCCGCGCCTTCGCCGACTACGGCGGTGGCGGGCTGGGTGCGCATGTGCACCAGCCGCAGCGCCTCCCCGACGCCGGTGATGAGGTCCAGGGCTCCCGCCTTCACGGCGTGCACTGTGCCCTGGTAGGTGTACGGCAGCTCCCGCTGCGCGGACAGTGCTGCGGTGGGAGCGAGCAGGACGGCGGCGAGCGCAGCTGCGCGGGCCAGATGCTTCATACGTACCTCCCGGGGGTGGCTACCCCGCCGCATTCTAGGCGGTCACGCGCGCGCCAGTCAATGGCGCCGCTTCACGGCGTGAGCTTCTCCAGCTGCTCCGCCGCCCGGTTGATGACGTCCGTCTCGGCGCCGAGCGTGCGGGCGAGACGCGGCACTTGATCGTCCGCTTCCCTCCAATTCTTCTGCTCGATCGCTTCGCGCACCCCGGGCAGCGTCTTCACGCCATAGCCGGTGTAGAAGCCGGGCGCGTAGATCTGGTGGCGATACCACGGCCGGCGCGGTAGCCCGTCCGCCAGCGTGAGCGCGCGCTCGCTCTGCAGCAGGGTGGCGTTCAGTGCTTTCAGGTCGGTCTTGCTGAGGGCCGCGCCGCCGTTCGCTTCCGCCTTGGTGAGCGCCTTCTGGTAGCGCTCGGCGGCGCGCGTGAGCGCGTCGACCGCGTTGTCGAGCGGGGCGAAATTCAGGTACGGTGGGATCTCCTCCCGCTTGGGCGGCACCAGCGGCTCGCGCGGATCGTTGGTCGCGGTGAACACGCCTTCGTCGATCTGGCGGTTCTGCTCGCGCACCGAGTCCTGCTTGTCGTTGAGCAGCTTCTGCACCTCGCGGGCGTAGCGCCCCACGGTCTCGGCGAGCCCGGTGAAGTCGTAGGGCAGGAGCTCCGCGTCGGCGAGGCGCATCACGGCGGTCCCCATCGTCTGGGCGAGGGCGCGGCCGTACACGAACGACGTGTCGTCGAACGCCGTGAACCATTTGAAGTCGTCGTAGATCGAGTGATAGATGCCGCCGCCGTCCTCGCCGCCGTAGCCCAGGTTGAGCGAGGCGATACCGGCGTGCTGCAGGAACGGCGTGTAATCCGAGCCCGAGCCCAGCGCCCCGATGCGGAGATTGGCGCGGCGGCGCGCCTCCTCCCGGACCTCGAGGCTGCGGGCGTTCGCGACGTCGTTGAGCTGGTGCCGCTTCCAGACGGTGAGCCTGGTCTCCGGGTCCTCGATGTCCCGGGACACGTCGTTGATGAATTCCTCGAGCGTGTGGGAGCCCGCCACGCCGAGGTAGCCCCGCCCGTTGGTGTCGCTGTTGAGATAGGCGACGGCCTTGTGCGCCAGCTCGTCGGCGTGCGTTTCGACCCATTCCGTCGAGCCGAGCAGGGCCGGTTCTTCGCCGTCCCAGGCGGCGTACACGATCGTGCGGCGCGGCTTCCACCCCTGCTTCAGCAGCGCGCCGTAGGCGCGGGCCTCTTCGAGCAGCGGCACCTGACCGGAGATCGGGTCCTGCGCGCCGTTCACCCAGGCGTCGTGGTGGTTGCCGCGGATGATCCACTCATCCGGGGCGCTCGCGCCCGGGATGCGCGCGATCACGTCGTACAGCGGCTTCAGGCTCCAGTCGGACTTGACCCGCAGGTGCACTTTGGCCGGCCCGGGTCCGACGTGGTACGTGATGCCGAGCCCGCCGCGCCACTCCTGGGGGGCCATCGGACCGGTGAGCGCGGCGAGCAACGGCTCGGCGTCGCCGTACGAGATCGGCAGGACCGGAATCTTGGTGATCGTCTGCGCCTCGCTCTGCGCCAGGCGCTTCGCGTCCTTGGTCGCCCCCACCCCGGGCGTCAGGGGATCGCCGGGATACACCGGCATGTCCATCACGCTGCCGCGTTGCACCCCGTCCCGGGGCCGCCACGGCCCGCGGGGGTAGACGTCGCCCTGGACGTAGCCGTCCTCCCGCGGGTCCGAGTAGATGAGGCAGCCGACCGCGCCGTGCTCGGCCGCGACCTTGGGCTTGATGCCGCGCCACGACCCGAAATAGCGCGCGATCACGATCGCGCCCTTCACCGAGATTCCCAGGCGCTCGAGCCGGTCGTAGTCGGCGGGGACGCCGTAGTTCACGTAGACGAGCGGTGCAGTGACGTCCCCGTCCACCGAGTACGCGTTGTACGTCGGGAGCTGCTCGGCCTCTTGGCTCGACGTCGGATCTCCCGGCACGGCCGGCTCCTGCAGCTTGGCGACGAACTTGGTCGGCGCGACGAGCTCCACCACACGCTCTTTCGGCGTGGGGAACAGCACGTCGAACGTCTCGATCTGGGCGTCGAGCCCGAAGCTCTTGAACTTCGCGAGGATCCACTCGGCGTTGGCCTTGTCGTACGGCGAGCCGACATGATGGGGCCGCGCGGCGAGGTGCCGCATGTACTCCCGCAACGAGTCGGGGCTCGGGATCGCGCGGAACTTGGCTTCCCACTCCCGCTCGACCTTCGCGGCGTCGGCGGAGTAGCCGTGCAGATCGCCCGCGGGCGAGGGAGCGGCGGCCAGGAGGAAGGCGCTGCAGGTCGACGCGACGAGCGCGCGGGCGATCAGGCGCATACGGTCACACACCTCAGAAGAGAAGAAAGGAAGAGGAGTTTCTCGCTACAGGTGCGCGGCGCGACGCCACCGCTCCGCGATCACGGCATGCCCTGCCGGCGTGGGGTGGACGCCGTCCGCGGCCCAGTATTGCGGGGCCGCGCGGCGCGACAGGTCATCGAATACGCTTTGCAACGGGACGAACGTGGCATGCGCCTGCTGCGCGACGCGCTCGGCCGCGGCGCGCCGTTGGTTGAACTCCGGAAACCAGCGGTCGTCGACCGCCCCGCACCGCAGCACGAACGGCTCGAGCACGAGCAATCGCACCGCGGGCAACGCCCGCCGAGTTTCGTCGAGCAGCGCGGTGTACTGATGCTCGTAGTCCTCGACGGTACCGGTATAGCCGCGCCCCAGCTTGTGCCAGAAATCGTTCACCCCTACGAGAATGCTGAGCACGTCCGGCTTCAACTCGAGGGTATCGGCGGCCCAGCGCTGCTCCAGATCGGGGACCTTGTTGCCGCTCACGCCGCGGTTGTAGAACTTGAGCGCGCGATCGGGATGCGCCGCGAGCGCCGCCGAGGCCACGAGCAGCGGGTAGCTGCTGCCGAGCCCACCCGGCTGGTTCGGCTCGGACGCGGCGCGATTGCGCCCGCCGTCGGTGATCGAGTCTCCCTGAAACAGGACGACCGTCCCTTCGGCCGGGGGCCGGCGGGCCGTCGCCGCAGCCGGCAGGAGCACCGCAGCGGCCAGGGCGCCGGCCCCCGTCACGAAGTCGCGCCGCGTGAGCTCGTGTGACACCAGCATCCTCCGGAGAACGGGGTGGGGCGAATAAACTGTCGCGTCTCGCCGCAAGACTCAAGCGCGAGCCTGCGCGGCAATCCGCCAGCCGTAGTAGCTCAGCCAGAGGAACGTGCGCACGTTTGCGAAGATCAACGCCTCAGCGGAGCAGGGCTCCGAGCTTCAGGACCGTGTTCCAGTTGCGACCCGTGCCCCGTGTTCCGAGCGTGCGCTCGATGAGCGTGTTCGTCAGCCGCGAGCGGCCGATGCCGTTCGGGTAGACGATGTAGGCGTGCATGCCCGTGGCCCGGACGATCTCGGGGCCCGTGATCGCAGCCCGCAGCGCCGCGACGTCCTTCGCCTTGGGTGGCTCCTTCAGAAACATGACGACGAGATGCGCGGGATCGCGCTCGGCTTCCGTGGGGAAGGGATTGCGCGACACGACCGCCTTCCACTCTGTGGCGGTGCGGACGAAGCAGTCGGTTTCCAGGCCCAAGCGCTGCGCCGCCTCGGTCTCGAGCGTGCGCTCCAGGCGCCCGCCCGTCCGGGCGTCACCGCGCAATACGAGGTTGCCGCTCTGTAGCAAGCTCCGCACGTCGACGAACCCGAGCCCAGCCAGCAGGTCGCGCAGCTCGGACATCGCCACCGGCTTGTGGCCGCCGACATTGATGCCACGCAGGAGAGCGACGTACTCGAGGAGCGGGGCCACCTGCGCCAATCTACTGCCGAGCCACCTGGCGCGCCGTAGTGCGCGCGCCAGGTCGGCTTGGGTGGATCAGCGCACCACGACCGTGGCCTGCATCGAAGGGTGAATGTGGCACGTGTACGCGTACGTGCCGGCCGTCGCGAACGTCCTCGTGACCGACACGTTCGCGTTGCTGCCGCCGATGTCGGTCGGGGCGCCGGCCTGCTGCGTGAAAAACACGTTGTGCGCCACCGAGCCAAAGGCGAACGTCACGACGTCGCCCACGTTCACCGTTAGCGTCGCCGGCGTGAACGCCAGGGACGGCGTGGCGGCTACCGTGTTGCCGGGGGGCGGGGGCGGGGGCGGGGGTGGGGGCGGCGGCGGCGCGGCGGTGCCGTAGCCGTTGCTACCGCAGGCCGCCATCAAAGCTCCGGCGAGCGTGGCGAGGACGAGTCGAGTCTTGCGCGTCAACATATGCGTCTCCGTTTGGCTGTGAGGGGATCAACCTAGGGCGGGCCCACCACACGGTCTTGATCGAGACGAGCGCGAACATTTGAACGTCCCTGACCCGGTTCGTCCGGATCTTGCAAGAACTCGGGAAGTGGCGGACAAACGGGAACTGCGAGGCGTTCCCCTAGAGGTGCGGGATTCGTGCGAGTCGATGGGTTTCCCTATTCGATTCTGACCCCTCTCAGGACGCTGCCCGATCGCACTCACGTCGTGCGCGCGTCCCGCCCGCATGCGGGCGGTCGGGCGACATCAGATTCCGGGAGTGGGTAGGCGCTGGCTGCGCTCCTGTCAACGGCGGCCGCGGTCTCGCGTTGTTCAATCGTTGTTAACTCGCTTGGACAAGCGTCCGCACATGTCGGCGAGGTCCCGGATCGTCGATGCCACTGGGTATCTATAGGACAGCGCATTGTGATTCTCAGACCAAGCCTGGACTCGCTCGACCGCGCGCCTACAGCCATCTTTGTTCCACTCTCCAGCAGTCGGGAGCGTTTCGTAAAACGAGGCGAAGTCGACCACGTCTAGCATGTTCGTGCTGTCGGACCCCCGATACGAAGGAGACGCATCCTGGCGAACGTAGGCTGGGTTCACATGCGGATAGATACACCACATGAGGCATTGGGCATGGGACTGACATCGAGCGTGGGATGCCCCTCGATCCAAGCAGCAGGGGGTCGGAGCGCACCGATGAAGTAGTCCAACTCGCCGGGCTCGAGCATTGCGTGTATGGGCACCGGCGAGCACATCGAGTCGAAGGCCCAGCGCACGACCGCCGCGGCAGAATCTCCGGCCCCTAGCCGCGCGGCAAGCGTGTCGGCCATGCCCCCACGGACAGCTTGCAGTCGTACCAGTTGCCCCCAAACGGCTTGCGTTGGGTCTCGAGTGCCCAAAGGTTCAAGCCGGCCGGGAGTAAGCGCGATGCGACGGGTGGTGTCGTGGAGGGCGGCTGGCAGCGTCGTCGCGAGGAAGGATGTCATACCTCCATCACGGATGTAGGGGAAGCTGATGAAGGAACACATGGGATTCCCGGCACTCGTACCGCGTTGGGCGAAACTGCCAAAGAGGACCGTACAACACAGGCCCGAGCAGAGGAGGCGGCAACGCATCAGTAGTACCGTGCGTTAAGGAAACCGATACGCTCGGTTAACACGCGAACGGATCGAGAGTTGGCCCCGGTGGATTCGAACCACCATACCCAGATCCAAAGTCTGGTGTCCTGCCGTTGGACGAGGGGCCAGCAGCGTTGCGGCGTCCTAACTTAGCGCATACGGGACGGCACGGCATCCTTGGCGGCGTATCAGGTGTTGAACTGAGGGCACGCGACGTTGCGGCCCCACCACAGTTGCGCGGAGCGAATTGGAGTTGTACGGTGGAGGCGAACACCACCTGAGGAGGTGGGGCCGTGCAGCAACACGACGGCCACAAGCGAAGCGATGCACTCGCTCGCCTCAGCGAGTGAGCGCCAAGCCCCCGAGGGACTAGGGCCTCTCGGGGGCTTCTGCTTGTCGTGCCGGGCCTGCTTTACGGAGGGAGCTCCACGCCCTGCGTTTGGCCGTGCTTGGTCTCCACATCATATGCCCGGTTCCGGGCACGGCCCTCGGCCACGACCCGCTCCGCGGTGCGCGACGCGCCGTCCCAAACCTCCTGGCACGTAGACCCCCGCAGCGCCAATAGGGCCGCCAACAACTCGCGGGCGTTTTGCTCGGCGATCCCCCGGTGCCCGGCTTCGTGGACCCTCACGTTCCGCAGGTAGGTTCGCCAGGACTCGATGAGCCGTGCGGGCGTGCCGGCCGGAGGCGCCCAGCGTGGCAGAGTCGTATTGAGCGTGAGCGTGACCTGCACGTTCCGCAGGCTGCACCCGTCGGGTAGGTGCGCCTCCGCGTAAGTCCAGTCGATCGTCCACACGGTCAAGGCGTCGCGCGCTGCGCCCCCATCCTTGGGACCCAGACGATGGATCTGCTCCCGCAGGGCCCCGGCGCTCGATCCGTCGATGTCGTAGAACTGCTCGTGGCTTTCGAGGGACACACGGTCCTGTGGCGTGGAAGCCGCAGCGCCGGGCGCCGGGGCCGGGGGAGGGACGGATTTGGCGGATGACGATCCGCAGGCGGACAGAATCACCGCCACGCCAAGCAGGGCTGGTGGGGACCGGGTCAGCCTGTCTCCCACCAGGCGATCTCTCCCCGAAAGCTGCAGGGGCACTTGGTCTCGCGCGGGTGTCCGACCAGTCGCACCCGCGCACCGCAGGCCGGACACACGGCATACATCCGGCCCAGGTCCGAACGGGTGCCGCGCGCCGGGTTGCCGCTGTCGCGCGGCCGGTACACGACGGTGAAACGGTCGGGTCGCTTCGGTCTGATCTCGACCAGGTCGCTCGGTACCGCGACACGCCGGCCGGAGACCTCGAGCACGGTGCGGGTGGCGCCGTTGCTGACGACGGGGTACCACGCTCCCTGCCGGAGCATGGGGTCGCTCACGTAGGGCGGCGCCGCCACCCAGACTCGAGCCCAACCGACGGGTTGAATCATTGCAGTACTTATGGTGCGATGATCGGTCGCGGTTCTGTGACGCAACTTACAGGCCACGACGCAACTTGCGGGCCAGCTAGGTCACCTTGAACACCTGGTCGTGCTGACGCGCCCGGTCGGTGACCTGGATGGCGACCTCCTCCCCGGCCTTGGCCCGCTCGACCTTCGTGTGGTTCACCTCCATCGAGCCGACCTGCGCGGTGAACTCGGTGGTATGGCCGTGGAACCGCACGCGGTCGCCCAGAGCGAGCTCGCCATCGGTGAGACGCACGATGGCCACGCTCGGCCCTTTGAAATAGTGCACCACGGTTCCGATGAGCTGTTCGGGCATGCCGGCCTCCGGGGGATTCTTTGCCAACGCTACCACGCGCCGTCCGGTGGCGCCATCACGCCTAGGCCGGTTCAGGACCGGGAGCAGGCGCCGCTCGGGTTGCGACGCGGAGCAGCTGCTGCTGCTTCTCGCCCAGGACCAGCGCCGCGTCGTCGCGCAGCCGCTCGCTCGAGTACACTGCCGCGACAGCGCTCCCCGAGCCACACAGCCGCACCCAGAGAGGGTGGGTCTGCGCGAGCTTTTCATACAGTGCGCGGAGGGCCGGATGTTTGCCGAAGACGGGGATCTCGAAGTCGTTCCCCCCCAATCTGCCGACGCTGCCCCAGGCCGTGAACGCCCCTGCGTCGAGCACGACCGGCCCGCGCGCGGCGGGCTCGGGATACAGCGCGTCCCACCAGCGGTAGGCGTCCGGGGTGGCGATGGCGATCCGCGGCACGGCCACGAGCGCGGGCGCGGCGGGTGGGGGATCTAGCCGGAACAGCCGCTCGCCGCGTCCCCACGCGACCGCCGCGGGCGCCCCGCTCGCGAGAAATGGGACGTCCGCGCCCAGTCGAACGCCGAAATGGAGCAGCTCGTGGCGGGGGACGACATTGCCCGCGAGCGCGTTCACGGCGTGCAGCGCGGCCGCCGCGTCGCTCGACCCGCCCCCCAGACCGGCGCGCACAGGGATCCGTTTGGTTAGCTCGATCGTCACACCGAACGTGGCGGCGCTCGCTTCCAGCACGGCGCGGGCGGCGCGCACCGCGAGATTGGCCTCCGGGGGGCCCAGATCGGGGCCGTGCACCGTGAGCGCGACGCCGGAGCTCGCGCGGGTGACGACGAGCTCGTCTGCCAGCTCGAGCAGCGCGAAGGCGGTCTCGATCTGGTGATATCCTGAGGCTGCTTCGCGCGCCAGGATACGCAGCAGCAGGTTGAGCTTCGCGTGCGCCGCGATGCGTACCCGGTCGACCGCCACGTCAGACTCCGGTCGCGGCCGCCTCGCGCAGCTCGCCGAGGTGGATCCGCAGGCGCGACAACGAGTACAGACCGAGCAGCGTGATCGGCAGGAACGTGCTCACGTGGTACGCCAACGCGTAGCTCACCGCTCGAGTCGCATCGATGCCGTAGATGGCGAGCGTGACGCGCGTGGCCGCTTCGAAGACGCCGACGAACCCGGGGGAGGCCGGGAGCGCGACCCCGAACCCGATGATACCCTGCAGCAACAACGCGCCCTCGGGCGGGACGGCGAGACCGAAGGCGCGGAAGCACACCGCGAACGCCGCCGCGTTGACGAGCCACTGCAGCAGCGACCACGCGAGCACCCCCGAGAAGCGGGCCGGGCTCTTCAGCACCTCGAGCCCCGCGATCAGCCCCTCAGCGATTCGGGTGAGCCGCGCGGCAATGCGCTCGGGGAGCACGGCGTGGGTGGCGCGGCGGAGCAGCGTGAGCCACGGCGCCGGCCGGTGCACGACGAGCACGGCGACGACGAGCACGGCGCCGAAGAATACGGCGGCGCCGACCGTGATTCGCGAGACCGAGGTCATGCCGATCTGGGCGTGACCGGGGAACGCCGGGGAAGCGATGGCGAGCATCATCAGGCCGACCAGCAAGAGCCCGTCGAGCACGCGCTCCACGCCGACCGACGCGAGCGCGGTGCTGAACCGCACCGGGAGCTGTTGCTGCGCCGCGTAAGCGCGCGCGAACTCCCCGGCGCGCACCGGCAGCAGGTTGTTCGCCATGAAGCCGATGGCCGTCGCGTGCCACAGCGGCAGCAGCGGGAGGCGCTGGCCCCCGACGTCCCGGAGGATCAGCTGCCAGCGCAGCGTGCGCAACGGGAAGGTGAGCGTCGCCAGCGCGACCGCGGCGAGCAGCAGCAGCGGATCGGCGCGCCGCAGGTAGCCGACCAGCTCACGTGGATCGATGTCGTGCAGCGCCCACGTGAGCAGGGCGAGCGTGACCACGAGTCCCACGACCCACGCCCAACGGGACGCGTGAGACGCGCTCGGAGGTTTAGGGACGGTCGACGGCGGCAACGAGCAGGGTCCGGATATCGACGATCGGCAGGGTCTCCTGCGGCGGGACATCCTTCACGGCAACGAGCTCCTGGAGCGATGCGGATCCGATGCCGGCCTGCACCAGCCGCTCGTACGCCGCCCACGAGCCGGCGAGGTCGAGCGTCTCGACAGCGGGGGCGGGGGCGGGGGCCGGGGCGCGAGCGGGCGGTGCGGCCGCGGGCCGACGGTGCAGGGGCGGCGACGCGGGGACGGGGGCCGGCGGCGCGACTGTCGCCCCCGACGCGCCGAGGCTCCTGACCCGCTCGATCACGGGAGCGAGCTCGGCGGCCAGCGCGTCTTCGTCGCCGGCGCTCGAGCCGACAAGCAGGTCCCCGACGCGCCGCAGCTCGGCGGCGAACGCCGCGGCGTGGCCGACCGCGCTGCCGTTAGCGACGGCGTCGCGCGCCGCGACGGCGAACTCGGCGACGCGGTCCGCCAGAATGCCGCCCCCCGCGTTCGCGAGCGCGCGAAACGTGCTCCCCAGCGTATGCGCGCGCAGCTCCCGTTGCGTGGTGCTCGGCGCCCGCTCGAGCGAATCCGCCGCCTGGCGCAGGTGCTCGCCATGGCTCACCAGCTCGAGCCGGCCGAGCGTCGACGGGCGGGCCACGGGCACGCCGCGCGAGACGAGGTGGGGTCCCGAATCGTTGTAGTAGAGCGCGCCGATCGACACGACGTCCGGCTCGCTCTCCATCGACTGGACCAGCAGCGCGGCGAACTTGCGGAACTCCGCGCCTTCCGGGTCGGGACGGCCGCGCTCGGCGACGTCGCGGGCCGAGCGCGCGATGGCCGTCGCCGCCGTCTGAAACAGCTCGGCCACGTTGCCTGGGGGCTCGAGCCCCGAGCGCGACAGGTCGGCGATGGTGCGCTCGATGCCGTCGAGCAGATCGGGGAGCGGCGGCAGATCAGCGAGCGCGGCCAGCCCGCGCAACGGCTGGAGGGCACGCAGCACGTGCTGCAGCGGGTCGTGCGCGAGCGGGTTGGCGCGCAGCGCCTGGGCGGCGCGGTCCAGCGCGCTGGCGATGGCGGCTCCTTCGCGCGCGATGAACGCCCGCGCGCCCGCGTCGAGCCCCAGCGCCTCGGCGGCGCGGATCTGCGCCGACGGCCGTCCAGCCACCTGGTCGAGCTCCTGGCCCAGCGCCTCGGCCTTCGCCGTGTCCGCGTCGGTCCACGCGCCCGCGCGGCGCACGAAGATCTTGAGGTCGTCCACCGCGCGCACGCCCAGCTGCTTGGTTTGCCCGTCCCAGCTGCGCCGGCCGTCATGCACCGCGCGCGCCAGCGACTCGAGGCCCGCCGCCGCCCGGGCGATCGCCTGCTGGTTCGCCATCAGCGCGCTGCCGCGCAGCGCCCGGGCCAGCCGCACCAGCTCGTCGGCGCTGGGGTGCTCGCTTTGGGCGAGCAGCCCGTCGAGGCGCTCCAGGTACTCCCCCGCCTCGAGCGCGAAGAAGTCCGACATGCCAAGCGGCTTGTTGGGTTCGGTCATGGAGCTACAACATAAGCCATCAGCTTTCGGCCGTCAGCGGCGGCGCCTCGTCCACGAGCTTTCGCATGCGCCGCACCGCCTCTTCCATCCCCCAGAACACCGCGTTACTCACGATCGAGTGCCCGATGTTCAGCTCTTCGATCTCGGCGATCGCGGCGACCGGCTGTACGTTCTGGTAGGTGAGCCCGTGACCCGCGTGCACGGCGAGGCCGCGCGCCTTGGCGTGCGCGGCGGCACGCCGCAGCACACGCAGTGCCGCGTCGCCCTTCCGCCAGGTGTGCGCGTACCGGCCGGTGTGCAGCTCGATCGCGGGCACGCCGAGCTCGGCGGCGCGGTCGATCGTCGCCAGGTCCGGGTCGATGAACAGGCTCACGCGGATGCCGGCGTCCGTAAGGCGCCGCACGGCCGCCCCGACCTTACGGTCGGGGCTACGCAGCGCGAGGCCGCCTTCGGTCGTGATCTCCCGGCGCCGCTCCGGGACGAGCGTCGCCTGAAACGGCTTCACGCGACACGCGATGCGCACGATCTCCTCGTGGGCGCCGAGCTCGAGGTTGAGCACGCCGCGCACCGACGCCTTGAGGGCGCGCACGTCGGCGTCCTGGATGTGCCGTCGGTCTTCGCGCAGGTGTACCGTGATGCCGTCGGCGCCGGCGCGCTCGGCCAGGTCCGCCGCGCGCACCGGGTCGGGCTCGGCGGTCTGGCGCGCTTCGCGCAGCGTCGCGACGTGATCAATGTTGACGTACAGCCGCATGGCGTCTTACCTTCGGTTCACTTCGTCCAGCCCCAGGATCCTCCGTGCAACCACGACTGGCCGTGCTCGTCGCGCTGGGCTCCCTCGCGTGCGGAGGCGGCGGGAGCCGAACGCCCGCACCCCAGTCGCTCAACGAGACGCTCGCTCAGTTCCTCTCGGCCGTGAAGGCGAACGACGCGAAGCGCATGGGCGCCCTGTGGGGCACGGAGCGCGGACCCGCCGCCGACTGGATGAAGGCCGAAGAGCTCAATCAGCGGGTCGCGGTCATCCAGCGCTATCTGAACCATGCCGGCTACCGTGTGGTCGAGGGCCCATTGTCGGTGCCGGGGCAGGAGAACCAGCGGAGCTTCCGCGTCGAGCTGCAGCGCGCCAACGGCTGCAACGTCGTGCTGCCGATCGACCTCGTGCGCGCCAAGAGCGGTACGTGGCTCGTGCTCGACGTCCACCTGGACATCGCGGGCAATCCGGCGGCCGGCTGCAAGCCGTAGTGGCGCGGAACGATCCACCATCGGGCGGCGTTAGATTTACTCAGTCAGCTCGAGCAGGATTCCGGCGGTCGTTTGCGGATGCAAGAAGGCGATGCGCCGGCCCCCGGCCCCGCGGCGCGGGTGCTCATCGACGAGCCGGTAGCCGGCGGCCCGGCAACGCTCGAGCGCTTGGTCGAGATCGGGCACGCGGTAGCAGATGTGATGGATCCCCGGGCCGCGCCGGGCGAGGAACTGCGCCACGGGGCTCGCGGGGTCGCGGGGCTCGAGCAGCTCGATCTGCACGTCGCCCAGCGTGAGGCCCACGATCGTCGCGCCATCGGCGGCTTCGGGACGCCCCGGCTCCAGGCCGAGAATGTCCTGGTAGAAGGCCAGGGCGTGGGCGATGCTCGGCACGGCGATGCCGACGTGGGCGACGCGGGCGGGGATGTCTGTCATCTGCCCGTCAACATAACGATTGCATCAGAGGGAGTGGAGTGTCATGCCAGATCTACATCCCGTGGCGGTCACCGACGCCACGTTCGGCCACGAGGTCGAGCAACAAAAGGGGCTCATCGTCGTGGACTTTTGGGCGACGTGGTGCGGCCCATGCCACATGGTGGCGCCCATCCTGGAGCAGCTTGCCGGAGAGTACCAGGGCAAGCTGAAGGTCGCGAAGCTGGACGTCGACGCGAACCAGCAGACGGCGATGCGCTTTAACGTACGCTCGATTCCGAGTATTCTATTCTTCAAGGACGGGCGCCACGTCGACACGCTGGTGGGGGCGTATCCGAAGCCCGTGTTCGTCCAGAAGATCCAGCAGCATTTGTCGTAGCATCCTCCCCGGAGGGCCATGCGCGCGAGCACCGCTCGCCTGATGAACTCGCCGGTTCGCCTCGCGGACCTGACCTTCCCGCAGGTGAACCGGCTGATTCATCGTACCCGCCTCGCCTTCATCCACCTCGACAATCTGCTGGCTTTCGGCAAGCGCGACCGTGACGGCCGCGTGGACGGATACATCACGGCCCACCTCCCGGATGAATGCCTGCTCGTGTTCTTTCGCAAGGGGGAGGCGGTCAACGCCGCCACGCTTCACCCGGCGGGCCGCCAGGTCGTCACGATCACCGAGGCGCTCAAGCGCATGCGAGCGGAAGTGGAGCGCGGCGATCTTGCATACTGCGCCGCGCCGATGGAGCAGCTTGCCTGGATGTATCAGTCGTGCGCCGTGCCGCTCCAGCCCCGCGCCGTAGACGCCGGCAGCCCCGGCGCCCTGTTCCCGGCGCTGCAGCAGGAGCAGGTGACCGGCGTGCTGGAGCTGATCTCGGACGGGCGGGTCTCGTACGCGCGGTTCGAGGACGGACGGTTCGTGGGCGGCTACTACTGCGACAAGCCGGACGAGCAGCCGGTGGGGCAGTTCTTCGAGACGCAGTTTCACGCCGCGTCGGGCGGCGCCGCGCCCGCCATCTCGGCGGTGCTGTTCCCGGCGGCCGCCGAGCTGCCGCAGCAGGCGCCGAACGCGCTGATCAACACCTACCGGGAGCTGTATTGGCGTATCGTCGACGAAGTGGAGAAGGAGTTCCCCGGCGAGGCGAAGCGGCGCGCTCAGAAAGTCAGCGCCGGCATCCTCGAGCAGCACAAGGCGATCGGGATCCTGTCCGCGGCGCGCGGCGCCGAAACGCCGGACGCCGTCGTGCAGCCGGAGGAGCTCGCCGCCGCCCTGATGGACTGGTCACGCCAGCTGCTCCAGGGCGTCGAGGTCATCATGCCCGGCACCGCACCCAAGATTCTGCGCGAGGCGACGCGCGAGCATCGCTACGTGCTGCAATCCGCGGGGTTTTACGGGCAGCTGCCGTGGCCGGTGACGTGGTGACATGTCCGGCACCCTGTACGTCGTGGCGACGCCGCTCGGCAACCTCGACGACCTCTCCCCTCGCGCCGCACTGACCCTGAAGCAGGCGGCCGCGGTCGCGGCTGAAGACACGCGGCACACGAAGACACTGCTCGTCCACGTCGGCTCTGACGCGGAGCTCGTGAGCTTCCACGCGCACTCCCCCGACTCGGCGCTGCGCCGCATCCTCCACCTGCTGGGAACGGGCAAGGACGTGGCGCTCGTGACCGACGCGGGCACCCCCACCGTGAGCGATCCCGGGGCGTTCCTCGTCGCCGCCGCGCGCGAGCGCGACGTCCCGATCGTGACCGTGCCCGGTCCGACGGCGGTCGCCGCCGCGCTCGCGGTGTCGGGTCTCTCGGCCGACCGCTATCTCTTCCTAGGGTTTCTCCCTCGCAAGGGAAGCGAGCGGCGCCGGCTGCTCGACACGGTCGCGAAGAGCGAGTGGACGGTGGTGTTGTTCGAGGCGCCGCCGCGCGTGGCGGCGCTGCTCGAGGATCTCGCGGCGGCGTGCGGCGGCGAGCGGCGCGCCGCCGTGGCGCGCGAGCTGACGAAAGTATTCGAGGAGACGCGCGCCGGGACCCTGGTCGAGCTCGCGGGTTATTACGCGGAGGCCCCCGCCCGCGGCGAAGTCACGGTCGTCGTCTCGGGGACCGGCAAGCCCGTCCGGGAAGAGCGGCCCCCCGATCCGGGAGCCCGCGCCCGCGCGCTGCTCGCGCAGGGGATGACGCGCAAAGATGCAGCCGAGCGCCTCGCGGAGGAGACCGGGATCACGCGCAACACCGCGTATCGGCTCGTCAACGAACTATGAAGCGCTTGACGTGTCTATGCTGCGCGCTCGGGCTGTCGCTCGCCGGCCGCTCGCAAGTAGCATCGCTAACGATCGGCCGCCTGCATTACGACGGCGGCGGCGATTGGTACAGCGGTCCCTCCAAACTCGTGAATCTGCTCGGCGCGATCCGCCAACGCACCCGCCTCGCGGTGGGCGACCGGGAACGGGTCGTGACCCTGACGAGCCCCGGCCTGTGGGACGTCCCTTACCTCTATATGACGGGACACGGCAACGTGCGCTTCGCGGCCGAAGAAGTGCCGATCCTGCGTCGCTACCTCGAGCAGGGCGGGTTCCTCCATGCGGACGACGACTACGGCATGGACAAGTCGTTCCGGCGCGAGATCGCGCGTGTGTTTCCGGACCGTCCCCTCGTTGAAGTCCCGTTGACACACCCCATCTATCACGTACCGTATGAGTTCCCGAAGGGCCTCCCCAAGATCCACGAGCACGACGGCCTCCCGGCACAAGGGTTCGGCATTTTTTTGGGTGACCGTTTGGTCGTATACTATTCCTATCAAACGGACCTGGGCGACGGGTGGGAGGACCCCGAGGTCCACCACGACACCCCAGAACTGCACGAGGCCGCGTTGCGCATGGGCGTCAATCTCTTCACGTACGCCGTGAGCTCCACCCGGTGACGGGACGGGGCGCGGCCACGCGGCTGGGGCGGCTCGGGCTGCCGCACGCGCGCGCCCGCGCGACGGCGGTGCTGCTCGCCGGCGCGGGCCTCGCCGCTGCGCTGGCGGCGCTCGGCGTGCGCCTCGCGCCGCGCGTCGCCGGCGTGATCGCGGCGTGGCTCGCGATCGCCGGGGTGGCGGCGGTCGCCGCGTGGGCCGCGCGCCGCGTGCGGCGCGCGACGGCCCCGCCAGAGCTCGGCCGCCTCGCGGAGCGAGAGGGCGGCGGTCGAGCCGGCAGCGTCGTCGGCGTGCTGGCCCCACCGCCGCGCCTGGGGGGACTGAGCGCGAGCTTGCTCGCGTTGGCGGACGCGCGCGCCGCGACGGTGGTGGAGCGCGCCGCACCGGGGATCCGGCGGGCGCTGGCGCGTGGCACGCGGCGCGGCGTGGTGGTGGGGCTTGGCGCGGCGGCCCTGGGCGGTGCGTTATTCGTCGCCTCGGCACCGGCGGCGGGTCGCGCTGCCGCGTTCTGGCACCCGCTGCGCACGCTCGCCGCCGCACGCATGCCGGTACGCCTGTGGGTCGATCGCGCGACCGTGCGGCGCGGCGACAGCGTTACCGTCACGGTCCAAGTCCCCGCCGCTTCGCGCGCGACGCTGTGGACCCGGGGGCCGGGCGAGCCGTGGCGCGCCGCCAGCCTGGCGCTCGATTCGGTGGGGCGCGCGGTCCGCCGGATCGGCCCGCTCGAGGCCGACGTATTCCTGCGGGCGTCGAGCGGCGGGCGCTCCAGCGCGGAGCGGCGGGTCACCGTCGCACTGCCCGCCTTCGTGGCGGCCCTCGAGTTGACCGCGCGGTATCCCGCATATCTGGCGCGTCCCGACGAGCCACTCGTCCCAGGCGGCGACACGATCCCGGTGCCCGAGGGCACGGTGATTGTGACGAGCGGGGCCGCGAGCGTGCCGCTCGCGACGGTCGCGTGGCGGCAGGGCGGCGCCGTGTCGCGGCTCGCCGTCACGGGAGCGCGGTTCGCCGGGCGGCTCGCGCCGATCGTCTCCGGCACGTGGCGGCTCGACGTCGCGACGGCCGACGGGGGGGCGCTCGAGGGCGAGGCGCCGCAGCTGGCGCTGCGTGTGGTGCCCGACTCGGCCCCGGTGGTCACCGTGCCGGTGCCCGGCCGCGACACGACCCTCCCCATGTCGCTGCGCCAGCCGCTGGTGATCGATGTGCGGGACGACCATGGGCTGTCGCGCCTCCAAGTCGTGAGCTGGCGCGTGAGCCGGACCGGGAAGGTCGGCGACGGGGTGCGCGAGTCGCTCGACGTGAGCGGCGTGGGTGACCGCGCCATCGTGCAGGGCGAGCTGGACGCGGCGCGGCGCGGCCTGCTGCCGGGCGACACGTTGCGGCTTCGTGTGGAAGCGTGGGATAACGCACCGGCGCCGCACGTGGGACGGAGCGCGGAGATCGCCCTGCGGCTGCCGAGCCTCGAGGAGGTGCGAGCGGCGCTGCGGGCCGCGACGCGCGGCCTCGTCGAGACCGCGGATTCGATCGCGGGCTCGCAACGCGACCTGGGTGAGCGCACCGGCGATCTGGCGCAGCAGCGCTCCCGTGACGAGACGGCGGGAGGGGGGCGGCGGCCGCCGCCGGGGGTGCAGCCCGGCACGCTGCCGTTCCAGGCGACCGAACGGGCGCAGGCGGTGGCGCACGAGCAGGAGGCGCTGGAGCAGCGGGTGCAGGAGCTGTCCAAGGCCGTGGAGGAGATCGCGCGGGCCGCGCAGGCCGCGGGGATCGACGACTCGGCATTCCAGGCGCGGCTGCGCGAGGTGCAGCAGCTGTTGCAGCGCGCGGTCACGCCCGAGCTCGAGCAGCGACTCCGCGAGCTGCAGGAGGCGCTCGCCAAGCTCGACCCGGACGCCACGCGGCAGGCGCTGCAGCGGCTTGCCGAAGCGCAGCAGCAGCTCAAGGCCGAGCTGGAGCGGAGCCGCGAGCTGTTCCAGCGCGCCGCGTCGGAGGGCGCGCTCGCCTCGCTCGCGGCCGACGCGGAAGACCTGAAGCGGCGCCAGGCCGAATGGAACGACACGGACGCGCGGCGCCCGGACAGCGCGGCGGCGGCGCGGGAGCGCGCGCTCGAGGAGCGAGCCGACTCGCTGGCGCACGGCATCGAGCAGGTGGGGAAGGACCTCGGGTTGCCGTCCGGGAGCGAGGCCCCGCTCGCGGCGCCGCAGCAGGCCGCGCGGCAGGCGCAGAGCGCGATGCAGCGCGCCGCCGAGTCGGCGGGGCAGGGTGACCAGGCTGGAGCGCAGCGGTCCGGCGAGACGGCGGAGCAGCAGCTGGCGGGACTTCCCGACGCACTGCGGACGCGACGCGACTCGCTGGCCGGCGCGTGGCGCCAGGAGACGCTCGGCGCGCTCGACCGCGCGCTGTCCGAGACGGCGGCGTTGGCGGACCGCGAGCAACAAGTGGCCGCAGCGCTGCGCCGCGGGGAGGGCGGTCCCGCGACGCGCTCGCGCCAGGCGTCTGTCGAGGAGGGGACGACGGCAGTGGAGGGGCAAATCCGCGAGGCGGCGGGGAAGCATGCGCTCGTCTCGCCGCAGCTCGAGGGGGCGCTCGGCTTTGCCAAGCGCCAGATGGCCGCGGCGCGCGAGCAGCTCGAGCAGGGGGATCCGAACACCGGTGAGGCCGCGGCGCTGGCGGAACAGGCAGTGGATGCGCTCAACGCCACCGCGCTCGCCCTCGCGCGGAGCCGCAGCCAGGTCGCGGGAGCGCGGTCGGGGAGCGGGTTCGCCGAGGCGGTCGAGCAGCTCGCGCGGATGGCGCGCGACCAACAAGGGCTGAACGGCGCGGCGCGCGGACTCCTTCCCATGATGGGGCCGAGCGGTCAGGCGGTGCTCGAGCAGCTGCGCGCGATCGCCGCGCGCCAGCGCGCGCTCGCGCAGCAACTCGAGCGGCTGCAAGCCGAGGGTGGGAGCGGCGCGGCGGGCGCGCTGGCGCAAGAGGCGCGAGAGCTGGCGCGCCAACTGGACGCGGGCCGTCTCGACCAACAGACGATCCAGCGCCAGGAGCGGCTGTACCGCCGCCTGCTCGACGCCGGCCGGACCCTGTCCGGGAGCGAGCCCGACGAAAGCAAGGAACGCAGCAGTCGCCCGGCCACCGGCGATAGTGTGCACCTTCCCGCGCTGCTCAAGCCCGGCGCCACGGGCGGGGGGCCCAGGCTGCGCTATCCGACGTGGGAAGAGCTGTCGGGGCTCACGCCGGAGCAGCGGCGGCTCGTGCTCGAGTACTTCCGGAGATTGAATGCGCCCGAGCCGCGCTGAGCTCGTGGTTCTCGGGCTGCTGCTGGTCTCGGCGCACGGCGCCCGTGGCCAGGCCATCGGCCAGGGCTTCGAGCTGGAGCGGGCAGGTCAGTACCAGCGGGCCGCGACCGTGTACTTCACGACGCTGCGCGGGGAGCCCACGAACCTGGCGGCGCTGCTCGGGCTCGAACGCGTGCTGCCGTCCCTCAGCCGGCTACCGGAGCTCCTTCCCGCGGCGCAGCGCGCCGTGGCGGCGAGTCCCGGGAACGCGGCTCTGCGGGCCGTGCTGCTGCGGACCTACGTAGCGTTGAACGAGCCGGATAGCGCGCGCGCCGTGGCGCAGCGCTGGACCGCCGAGCAGCCGCGCGCCGAGGCGCCGTACCGCGAATGGGCCATCGCGCTGGAGGACGTGCACCGCTTCGACGAGGCGCGCCAGGTGTTCCTATTCGGACGGCGCGCGCTGGGACGGCCCGGGGTGTTCGGCATCGAACTGGGCGAGCTGTTGGAGCGCGTCGGCGAGTGGGAGGAGGCGGCGCGCGAATGGGCGGCCGCGTTGAGCGAGGCACCCGCGCAGCTCCTGAGCGCGGCGAGCTCGCTCGCCGAGGCGCCGGTGGAGCAGCGGGAACGGATCGTGCGCGCGATCCTGGCGCCGGAGCCCAAACCGCTCGAGCGCCGGCTCGCGGGCGAGCTGCTGCTCGGCTGGGGCCAGCCGGAGCGCGCCTGGAGCGTCTTCGCGCCGGCCGTCGCGGAGCCGTCGTCCGACGCCGCGACCGCCCTGCGGCGCTTCGCCGACCTGGCGAACGGCGGGAACACTCCCGACGCGCGCCGCGTCCGGGCACTAGCGCTCGCGCGCTACGCCGACATGGTTCCCGAGCCCTTGGCGGTGCGGGCCCGGGCGGAGGCGGCGCGGGCGTTTCTCGGGGCCGGCGACCGCGTCGCGGCTCGGCGCGTGCTGGCGCAGGTGGCGGCCGACTCCACGGCGCCGCCCGATGCGCAGGCGCTCGCCCAGAGTGCGCTCGTGGAAGCCCTGATCGATGACGGCCAGCTGAGCGAGGCTGCGACCCGGCTCGGAGCGGAGTCCAGACTCTCCGAAGACGACCGCGCGGCGTTGCGACTCAAGCTGGCGCGGGCGCGCATCCAGCGCGGCGAGCTGGACCTCGCCGACTCGGTGCTCCTGGCGGACTCGAGCGTCGATGCGCTGGCGCTGCGCGGCTGGGTGGCGCTCTACTCGGGCGACATGAAAGAGGCACAGGAGATGTTCCGGGCCGCGGGTCCGTACGCCGGGGACCGGCGCGACGCTACCGAGCGCTCGGGCGTCCTCGCCCTGCTGCAGCAGCTTCCGGGCGATCGCTTCCCGGAGCTGGGGAGCGCGTTGCTGCTCCTCGCCCGCGGGGACTCGGCCCGCGCCGTCCAGTCCTTGCGGCTTGCGGCCGCGCGTCTGGAAACGCGGGGAAGTGGGGGGGAAGGCCGGGCCGATATCCTGCTGCTGGCGGGCCGCGTCGCGGTCCGGCTGGACGCACTGCAGCAGCAAACGGCACTGACTCTGTTCGCGGAGGTGGCGGGGACCCCTGGAAAGAGCGCGGCCGCGCCTGCCGCCGAGCTGGAGTGGGCGCGGCTGCTGCTCCGCCAACTAAAGACGGCGGAAGCGATCGCGCACCTGGAGCACCTGATCCTCGCCTACCCGGAGAGCGCGGTCGTGCCCGAGGCGCGCCGGGAGCTGGAGCGTGCGAAAGGAGCGATTCCGAAGTCGTGAGGCGGCGGGAATTCCTTCAGACGGTCGGGCGGATCGGCGGATCGGCGGTTGGCGCCGATTTGCTGGGCTACTACCCGTCTACCCGTTTACCCGTCTACCCGTCTCTCCTTATTCCCATGGACGACGCTCAGACCGATCACCTCAAGGCCTACGGCGTCACCTACCGCATCATCCAGGCAGGCATCAAGGCGGAGTGGCTCCTGAACTACCGGAGCGGCGCGTTCCTCGTGCCCGACGGCGAGGCGGTCCGGAGGGACGCGGCGCTCGGGGGTGTGAAGGCCGAGCCGGTGGACGACGGCCGGGTAACCGGGATCCGCGGCGAGATCGAGGCGAGCAACATGGACGCGGTGCCGCTCGAGAAGGCGCCCAAGGTGGCTGTCTACGTGCCGCCCAACGCGCCGCCCTGGGACGACGCCGTGACCATGGCGCTGCAGTATGCCGGTATCCCGTTCGACACGGTGTGGGACTTCGAGGTGATGGCGGGGAAGCTCGCGAACTACGACTGGCTGCATCTGCACCACGAGGATTTTACCGGCCAGTATTCGAAGTTCTTTCTGATCTACGGCGGCGCTCCGTGGCTCGCCGAGATGGTGCGGTTCAACAGCGATGCCGCCAAGCGGCTCGGCCTCGCCACCGTGCCGGACTTGAAGAAGGCGGTGGCGCGCAAGATCCGCGAGTACGTGGCGAACGGCGGGTTCCTGTTTGCGATGTGCACCGCGACGGAGACGATCGACCTCGCCCTCGCCGCCGAGCGCGTCGACATCGCCGCCGCCTTCGCCGACGGCACACCGATGGATCCGCAGGCGGACGCCAAGCTCGATTGGTCGAAGGCCCTGGCGTTCACCGGGGCGCACGTCGAGCCCAACCCGGCGGTGGCGAGCTTCTCCGACATCGATGGCCACCAGGTGAACGCCGGGCCGCGTCGCCAGCCGCTCGGCGCGTTCAAGCTGTTCAACTTCAGCGCCAAGATCGACCCTGTCCCCACGATGCTGGTGCAGAATCATCGCCAGGTGATCCCCGATTTCTACGGGCTCACCACGTCGTTTCTGCGGAGCCGCCTGAAGCCAAGTGTGTCGGTGCTGGGCGACGAAGAGGGCGCGGCGTGGGTGAAGTACATCCACGGGGATCACGGCAAGGGAACGTGGACCTTCTTCGGCGGGCACGATCCGGAAGATCAGCAGCACCAGATCGGTGATCCGCCGACGGACCTGTCGCTGCACCCGCACTCGCCGGGGTACCGCCTCATCCTCAACAACGTGCTGTTTCCCGCCGCCAAGAAGCGCGAGCTCAAGACGTGAGCGTGGAGCGCCTGTCGCCCGCGGTCCGTGAGCAGGTGCGCGCGGAGATCGCCGCGGCCCACGGGCGCGAAGTGTCGTTCGTGGCGCGCCCGGACGCGCACGGCCGCCTCGTGGAGGCGCGCCCCGTCGCGCGCGGCACGGTCGACGCGGTGCTCGCGCTGCCGGGGATCGCGCAGCGGGGGGAGCTGCTGCTGCACAACCACCCGAGCGGCGCACTCGAGCCCTCGGGGGCCGACCTGAGCGTCGCCGCCCGCCTGCACGACGGAGGTGTGGGCTTCGCCATCGTGGACAACGACGTCACCGACTGCTATGTCGTGGTCGAATGCCCCCGCCCGCGCGCGACGACGCGGCTCGATCCCTTCGATGTCGCCGGCTTGCTCGCCCCTCATGGTCCGGTGGCCCGCGCGCTCGGGGGCTTCGAAGATCGGCCGAGCCAACGTGACATGGCGGCCTACATCGCCGATGCGTACAACGACGGCGGCGTCGCGCTGCTCGAGGCGGGCACGGGCGTAGGCAAGTCGTTCGCGTACCTGGCACCTGCACTCGTGTGGGCGCGCGAGAACGGCGAGCGCACCATCGTCTCCACCAACACGATCAACCTTCAGGAGCAGCTCGTCGGCAAGGATCTGCCGATTCTCGCCCGGGCGCTCGGGACGGGCGAGCACTCGCCTTCGTTCGCGCTGCTGAAGGGGTGGCGCAATTACCTCTGCCTCGCGCGGCTCGAGCAGGCACGCGATGCCCGTGGCTCACTGTTCGAGGACGAGCGCGCGACCGAGCTGGAGGCGCTCGCCGCCTGGGCGGGGCAGACGAGCGACGGCAGCCTGTCGGATCTGCCGGACGAGCCCGCGGCCGAGGTGTGGGACGCCGTTGCCGCCGAATCCGACCTGTGCACGCGGCTCAAGTGCCCCCACTTCGAGCAGTGTTTCCTGTTCCAGGCGCGCCGCCGCGCCGCCGAGGCGGACGTCGTGGTGGTGAACCATCACCTGCTCGCGAGCGATCTCGCCGTGCGCATGGCGAGCGACAATTGGCAGGAGGCGGCGGTTCTGCCGCCGTACCGGCGCCTCGTGCTCGACGAGGCGCATCACCTCGAGGACGTCGCGGCGATGCACCTGGGCGCTCAGGTGAGCATGCTCGGCGTGCAGCGGCTGCTCTCGCGGCTCGAGAAGAACGGCCGCGGGCTCCTGCCGACCCTCGGGGCGGTGCTCGCCGGCCGCGATGACCTGCTCTCGGCGGCGAGTCGCGACCTGGTGCACCAGAGCTTGTTCGACGCGCTTGGCGCGGCGCGCCGCGCCGCCGACGCGCTGTTCGCCCTGCTCGCCCGCCGGCTCGACGCGGAGCCCGGACCCACCCCCGTGCTGCGGCTCACCGACGACTTCGCGCGCGACGACGTCTGGGCGCAGGGCCTCGACGTGGCGCTCGACAACCTGTTGCTCGGCTTCTCCCGGCTCCGGGACGGCGTCGAGACGATCGCCGATCGCCTGTCGCTCGACGACCCCTCCGAGCGGCGCGCCCAGCTCATCGCCGAGCTGCGCGGCGTGGTGCGGCGGCTCGATGCGATCGCCGTCGGGCTCACCGCGGCGCTCCGGCCCCCGGCGGGCGTGCCCGCCGCCGTCCGCTGGCTCGAGCGCCGCGGGCGGAAGACCCCGAACGTGTCGCTCGCCGCCGTGCCGCTCGACCTGGCGCCGATTCTCAAGGACAACCTGTTCGACCGGGTCGAGACCGTGGTGCTGACGAGCGCCACGCTCGCCGCCGGGGGCGACTTCGGCTATCTGGAGCAGCGGGTGGGACTCGATCTCCCGCCGTCGCGCGTGCGGGCGCGCGAGATCCACGCCTCGCCGTTCGACTTTCCCGCGCAATGTCTGTTCGGGATCCCGACCGACCTGCCCGAGCCGCGCGACGATGAGCCGGGGCACGACGCGGCCGTGGCGCGGGTGCTGGTGGAGCTGGCGCACGCGTCGGATGGGGGCATGTTCGTGCTGTTTACCAGTCATGGCGCGCTGCGGCGCGCCGCCGAGGCGGTGCGCGGGGCGATCGGCGGGCGCTGGCCGCTGCTGGTCCAGGGTGACGGGCAGCGCGACCAGCTGCTGCGGCGGTTCCGCGAGGCCGGCTCCGCGATCCTGCTCGGGACGGATTCGTTCTGGGAGGGGGTCGACGTCCCGGGCCGCGCGCTGCGCGTGCTGATCCTCGCCAAGCTGCCGTTCAAGGTACCGAGTGAGCCGCTCACGGCGGCCCGGCTGGAGCGCCTCGAGGCCCGGGGGCTGAACGGCTTCACGCACTACCTCGTGCCCAACGCGGCGCTCAAGCTGAAGCAGGGGTTCGGGCGGCTGATTCGCCGTACCACAGATGTGGGGGCGGTGGTGCTGCTGGACCGCCGGATCGTGACCAAACGATACGGCCAGCTGATCCTCGAGGGACTGCCGCCCGCGTCGCGGGTCGTCGGCTCCTGGCAGGACGTGCGGCGCGCGTGTGAAGAGTTCTTCGCGGGGCACGGGATCGAGGCGGCCCTGGGCGCGCAAGGATAGATTGTGTTCGTGGTCGTGTGGATGTTCGAAGCGAAGGCAGGCGCGGAGGAGGACTTCGTCCGGGCCTACGGGCCCGACGGCGACTGGGCGCAGTTGTTCCGGCGCAGCGGGGGCGAGAGCTTCCTTGATTCGCAGCTGGCGCGCGACATCGAAATCGCCCGACGGTTCGTGACGATCGACCGCTGGGCGTCCCGGGCGGCATTCGACGCCTTCAAGGCCTCCGCCAAGGCCGACTACGATGCCCTCGACGCCCGGTGCCGGCAGCTCACCCGGAGCGAGCGGCTGATCGGGCATTTCGAAACGTAACGTTTAGGCTTCAGCCTGGGAACGTTGTGGCGCGTATCAGTTCAGAGGAGGGCTTCTTCTGACCCGGCTCAGCAAGCGGCTGTCCGCCCTGCCCAGCTACCCCATGGCCGAGATCCCCGCCCGCAAGCGGCGGCTGATCCAGGAGGGGGCAGACGTGATCGACGTCGGAGCGGGAGACGCCGACTTGGCGCCGCCCCGCGCGGCGGTCGAGGCGCTGGCGCGCGCGGCCCGCGATCCCGCGATGAGCCGCTACGCCTTCCAGCTCGGCCTCCCGGCGTTCCGCGAAGCGGCCGCCGCGTATCTCCAACGTCGCTTCGGCGTGAAGTGCGATCCCTTCACCGAGCTACACCCGCTGCTCGGCTCCAAAGAGGGGATCGCTCACCTCGCCATGGCCTTGCTCGACGTCGGCGACGTGGCCGTGGTGCCCGAGCCGGGGTACGCCGTGTACGAAGGCGGCACAGTGCTCGCGGGCGGGGAGTCGTACCGCTACGCGCTCACGCCGCGCACCGCGTTCCTGCTCGAGCTCGAGGAGGTCCCGGCGGAGGTGATCGGGCGGACGCGGCTCGTCTATTTGAACTATCCCAACAACCCTACGGCGGCTGTGGCGACGCGCGAGTATCTCGAGCGCACGGTCGCTTTCTGTCGGCGGCACGGCATCGTGATCGCGTACGACAACCCGTACTGCGAGATCACGTACGACGGTTACGTCGCGCCCAGCATCTTCGAGATCCCCGGGGCATGGGACTGCGCGGTCGAGTTTCACTCGCTCTCGAAGACGTTCTGTATGACGGGGTGGCGGCTCGGTTGGGCGGCGGGGCGCGCGGAGCTCATCGCCGCCTTGGCGCGCGTCAAGAACTACGTCGACACGGGCGCGTTCCTCGCGGTGCAGGCGGCGGGCGCGGCCGTGCTGCCGCAGGCCGAACAGCTGGCCCGCGAGTACGTCGCGCGGTTCCGCGAGCGGCGGGACGCCATGCTGCCGGTGCTGCGCGCCCAGGGGTTCGAGCCCGAGACGCCGCGGGCCACGCTGTACTTGTGGGTGCCGCTCCCCGAAGGCCTCTCCTCGGCCACGTTCCAGCGCCGCGCACTCGAAGAGGAAGGCGTCGTGACCGTGCCGGGGAGCGGGTTCGGCGCGGGCGGCGAAGGGTTTTTCCGGATCGCGCTCACCGTGGCGACGCCGCGGCTCGTCGAAGCGGCGGAGCGTCTCGGAAAGGTGTTGGCCGCTGTTTGAGCCCCGGCAGGTCCCGCGCGCCAAGGCCCGCCTGACGTGGGTCGTGAGCCTCGTGCTGCACGGGGCGCTGGTCGCGCTCGCGGTCACCGGCGCGTGGCGCATCGACCGCTACCAGTCGCTCATCACCATCATCCCGCCCGAGCCACCGCGCCGCACGGAGCTGCCGCCGTTCGGCGGCACCAAGCGCGGCAAGGGGCCGAGCGGCGGCCTGGGGCGCCCACCGGCGCCGGCGCCGGTCATCGACACGACCACTCCGCCGCCCGCACCGACGGTGGGCAAGCCGGACAGCGCGCTCGCCGCCAGCTCCGCCGCCATCGGCCCGCATCTCGTCAGCCCGCCGCAAGTGGGCGACGGGCGGCTGTGGGTGCTGCCGCGTCCCGCGCTCCCGGGCGAAGTGGCCGACGCCCTGTACGGGGAGGAAGAGCACAAGGACTCGGTGGCGGTGCACCGGCTGCGCGCCATGGTCGACTCGCTGAACGTGATCATCGACCAGGAGCAGCGCGCGCGCCAGAAGCCGACGTGGACCACCGAAGTGGCGGGGAAGACGATCGGCATCGATTCGCAGTACATCCACGTCGCCGGAATCAAGATCCCCACGGCGGTGCTCGCGCTGCTGCCGATCACGCTGCCGCAAGGCAACTATGATGAACAACGGCGCGCGCGACAGCTCGAGGACATGCGCCAGGACCTGATGCAGGCCGCCCGCCGCACCGAGACGGTGCAGCTGTTCCGGCAGTACGTACGCGAGCTGCGGGCGCGCAAACAGGCGGAGCGGGACGCGCAGAAGCGGGCGAGGGGGGATACGACGACGACGAAGGCGGACACCGTCAAGGCGGTGCCCTAGCCCGGCCTCTCGCCGTCCCCGCTGCTTCGGAGTTCGGTCTCATGGCCAACCCGCTACTCGCAGGACTTCTCGTTGCCGCTACTCTCCTGCCACCCCACGGCCAGCAGGACACCGTTCCAACAGAACTGCGAGCCGCCGCCGCGGAACTCGAGTTGGGGCGGGTCGATGAGGCCATCAAACTCGCGGAGCGGTACACGCTGCGGCATGGGCGTGACCCCCGCGGGTTCATGATCTTGGGTGACGCGCACGCCGCTCACATGCCCACCGGTCGCTTCCGAGCACTAGAGTCATATCGGCAAGCGAAACAGCTTCTGCCCCACGATCCAGAGCCACCTTATCGCATCGCTCTCATGGGTCTGTGGCTCGGCGGCGATGACGGCGAGCGGATCGCCCGCGAAGGCTTGGAGCGGGTGATCGAGCTCGACCCGCTTTACAGAGATGCCTGGGACCAGTGGCTTACGTTGTACCGGAACGCGGGCGGTCGGCGGAAGATGATCGAGCGACTGCAAGCGAACACCACCGACCCCGTGGTGCAGTTGCGCATCGCGCAGTTGCTGATCGAGGAGGAGCGGTACGCGGATGCTGACCACCTTCTCGATATCGGACTCACGCAAGACTCTACCGGCCCCGGCTGGAACGCGCTGCGGGCGGAGAGCGCGCTCGAGGCAGGCGACACACTGGCTGGGATCGTGTTCTACGACCGGGCGCTGCGGTATGCTGTGCGGGATTCCGCAAATGTGCTGTGGCGCCAGGTCGTTGGCATCGCTACGCCGAGCGAGCTCCGTGCGTGGTGGGCCGGCGTTCCACCCGAGGCGAAGGGCACCTGGCTCGAGAGCTTCTGGGCACGGCGAAACCCCAACCTGTTCGCGAGCACCAACCACCGGATCGTGGAGCACTTTTCGAGGCTGCGGTATGCCCGCAAGCACTACCCGCTGCTCCATCCCCTCGTCTCATACCACCGCAGTAGTGTGGCCCGCACTCTCAACCTCGAGCCGGCGCAAGGGGAGCGCGAGTTCCACTTGCGGTGCGAAGTGTTCAAGGCGCTCCCGCCCTACTACTCGGGTGGACGCGTCCCGTTGCCTGGCGTGAGCAGTGTGCGAGACCGTGCTCGCGTCGCCACGGATCCTGCGGCCCATCTCACCACTGAGGAGAAGGAGAGCATGCCGAGGAACACTCGGCGCGGGCTTGAGGCGATGGGGGTGGTGCTCTCACCCACGCTGTTTGTTCCCTTGGGGATGGATCTGCGGGGCGCGGACACTATGGCGGCGCGTGTGGGCTACAACCTCGCTACAGGGTTGGACGACCGCGGAATCATGTACCTGCGCTTCGGGCCACCGGACGCGTCGAGGTTGGGTGGCGACAACACGGTCGACCCGCAGTGCAACACTGACGAGCTGGAGCGGTGGCGGTACGCCGAGTGGGGAGAGGTGCGCTTCGTCAGGCCGAGCGCGTTCTCCAAGGGACTGCGCACCACGCCGGAGATGGTCTTCCGGCCGATGAACCAGGACCAGTTCGCGTCCATGCAGCTCGGGTTGACGCGCGACGCCTCTTCCGAAATCGCCGCCCTCGAGTTCGGCCTCTGGACGGCGCAGTTCCGGAACCGGCAGGGGGCGGCGACGACGGATCTCGTAATCGTCTCGACGAGTGGGGCCCTCGCGGCGGCGCTAGTCGGTGATGTCGGGGGCGAGCAGGCATCTGGTGAGAGCAACGCCGGGAGCGTCACCTTGGCGGCGGCTCCCGGACGATACGTGCTGCTTGCCCACGCCCGCGAGGGCGACACCTTGGGTCGTCAGGAGCTCGGGCTCACGCTGCGGTCCTTCCACGCCGGCCCCGCCATCAGCGACCTCCTGCTGGCGAAGGCTTGGCGCGGCGACACGCTCATCAGTCGGTCTGCGATGCTCGAACACCTGCAGCGGGGCCTGACCTTTGCGGCGGAAGACACGGTCCGAGTCTATGCTGAGGTGTACGGGCTGCGCGTCAGCGCCGAGCGAGTGAGTTACCACGTGACCTATCGGATTCTGCGGAGCGACGACCTCCAGCGAGACATCGCCAGGGAAGATTGGCCGGGAGCGATCGGCCTCGAATTCGATCGCGCCTCAGGCGGGGCGGAGGGACGATCGGTGACGGAGATGCTGGACCTCTCGCCGCAGCAGATTCCGCGCGGCAGCTATCTGTTGCGGGTTCAGGTATGGGATAACGCGGCCGCGGCGCAGATTGGACGAGCGACGGTTGCCTTCCGGGTTCGATAGATGGTGTCCCCAGCACAGGCTTTAGCCTGTGGACTCGGTGACCGCCGCCTGCAGCCTCTTCAGCGCAGCCTCTTTCCCTACCACATACAACAGCTCGTTCACCGGCTCCGACACAGTCCCGCCCGTGAGGGCGATGCGGATCGGCTGGAAGATCTTCCCGGCAGCGACAGCCTTTTCGTCTGCCAGGGCACGTAGCGTCTTCTCGAGCGCTTCCGGCGTCCAATCAGTCTTGCGGAGGACGGCGACACTCGCCTCGAGCGACGCCTTGTAACCCGCCGGATCCTTGGCGATCTCCTTTTTCGCTTTGTCGTCGAACGCGACGAATTTCGCGTCGAGCCGCACGGCCACCTGCTTCGCCACGTCGAGCGTGGTGCGCGAGCGGGTCTTCACGCCGGCGATCGCTTTCAGGACGGCGTCCTTGTTGCCGTTCAGGCCGAGCTGCGCGAGCTGGGGCGACACCAGGGGATACAACTCCTCGGCCGTCGCCATCGAGAGGTACTGCCCGTTCATCCACTCGAGCTTCGTCATGTCGAAGATGGCGGGTTTTTTCTGGATGCCCTCGAAGGCGAACAGCTGCACCATCTCATCCAGCGTCATGATCTCCCGGTCGCCGCCGGGGCTCCAGCCGAGCAGCGCCAGGAAGTTGCGCATCGCGGCGGGGAGGATCCCCATGTGCTGGTAGTCGCCCACCGCGGTAGCGCCGTGGCGCTTGGAGAGTTTCTTGCCGTCCGGGCCGTGGATCATCGGCACGTGACCGAACACGGGGAGGGCGGCGCCGAGCGCGCGGTACAACGCGATCTGCTTGGGAGTGTTCGAGATGTGGTCGTCGCCGCGCAGCACGTGGGTAATCGCCATGTCGACGTCGTCCACCACCACGGCAAAGTTGTAGATCGGCGTGCGGTCCGAGCGCAGGATGACGAAGTCCTTGATGTCCTCCCCCTGAAACGAAATCGGGCCGTGCACGGCGTCGTCCCAGGCGATCTCGCCCGGCGGCAGGCGGAAGCGGATGGCACCGTCCTCCAGATACGCCTGCCCGGCGGCGAGGAGCTTATCTGCCACCTCCTGGTGCCGCTGCACCCGCGCGCCCTGGAACACGGGCTCCTCATCCCAGTCGAGGCCGAGCCAACTGAGGCCGTCGAGGATCACGCGGGTGTGCTCGTCGGTCGAGCGCTGCTTGTCGGTGTCCTCGATGCGCAGCAGGAACTTGCCGCCCACGTGGCGTGCGTACAGCCAATTGAACAGTGCGGTGCGGGCGCCACCCACGTGCAGGTAGCCCGTGGGCGAAGGGGCGAAGCGGACGCGCGTCGACATGGTGACGAGGTACGGAGAGGGGGGGATTCGAACCCCCGATAAGGCTTTTAGGCCCTATAACGGTTTAGCAAACCGCCGCCTTCAGCCACTCGGCCACCTCTCCAAACTCGTGCTGCATCAGGAAGTTAAATAGAAAACCCCAGCTCGCGCGAATATAGGCGGGTTCGCAGTGTTGCAGAAGCGCCCCTGCGTGCCGGAAACCCCCGCGAGAGTTCGGAGGCTCTGCGGCCGACGGCCGCCGTTGCGTGTGCGCGCGCCGGCCCGCAGCTTAGGCCGAGCATGCGCGGGACGTACGATGTGGTCTATGCGCGGTGGCTCGCCGATCCAGAAGGCTTCTGGGCGGAAGCGGCGGAAGCCGTGTCGTGGTACAAGAAGTGGGACCGCGTGCTCGATGCCTCGCGACCCCCCTTCTCTCGCTGGTTCCCGGGTGGTGTCGTCAACACCTGCTACAACGCTCTCGACCGGCACGTCGAGCATGGCCGTGCTGACCAGCCGGCTCTCATCTACGACAGTCCTGTCACCAACACCATTCAGGTTTTCAGCTATCGGGACCTGCTCGACGCCGTGGCGCGCTTTGCCGGAGCCCTGGTCGACCAAGGTGTTCGGAAAGGCGACCGGATCATCATCTACATGCCGATGGTCCCGGAGACGGCGATTGCGATGTTGGCGTGCGCCCGCGTCGGGGCGATCCACTCGGTCGTGTTTGGAGGGTTTGCGGCTCCTGAGCTCGCGAGCCGCATCGGTGATGCGCGCCCCAAGCTGATCGTATCGGCCTCCTGTGGCCTGGAGGTGGGCCGCGTGGTGCCCTACAAGCCGCTGCTCGATAAGGCGATCGAGATCGCGCCGGCAAAGCCGGAGCATTGCGTCGTGCTCCAGCGCCCCGAGGAGCGGGCCTCGATGATCGCCGGACGGGATCTCGACTGGTCGGAGCTGATGGCGACCGCCAAACCTGTGGACTGTGCTCCTGTTGCCGCGACCGATCCGCTGTACATCCTCTACACATCGGGTACCACCGGTATCCCGAAAGGCGTGGTGCGCGACAACGGCGGGCATCTGGTCGCGCTCACATGGAGTATGCCAAACGTCTACGGCGCGAAACCCGGCGAGTGTTTCTGGGCGGCCTCCGATATGGGCTGGGCAGTCGGCCACTCGTACATCGTCTACGGTCCGCTGTTCAATGGGAGCACCACGGTTCTGTACGAGGGGAAACCGGTGGGCACGCCTGACCCCGGCGCGTTCTGGCGGGTGATCTCCCAGCACCAGGTGCGAGTCCTGTTCACGGCGCCGACGGCGTTCCGAGCCATCAAACGCGAGGACCCGAACGGCGAGTACACACGCAAGTATGATCTGAGTTGCTTCCGTACGCTGTTCCTGGCGGGCGAGCGGTGCGACCCGCCCACGCTGCTCTGGGCCGAGCAGCAGCTCCACGTGCCCGTCATCGATCACTGGTGGCAGACCGAAACGGGCTGGCCGGTGGGAGCGAACTGTGTCGGCCTGGGGATGCTTCCGGTCAAGCCGGGCTCGTGCGCGAAGCCCGTGCCGGGCTATGACGTGCGCGTGCTAAGCGACGACGGTCAGGAGGTGCCCAACGGACAAATCGGCAACATCGTCATCAAGCTGCCTCTGCCGCCTGGGTGTCTGCCCACGCTGTGGAACAATGATCGAGGCTATCAGCAGTCCTATCTCAACACCTACCCCGGTTACTACCAGACCGCAGATGCGGGCTACAAGGATGAGGATGGTTACCTCTGGATCATGAGCCGCACCGACGACATCATCAACGTGGCAGGGCATCGGTTGTCCACAGGCGCAATGGAGGAGGTGCTGGCGTCCCACGCCGACGTGGCCGAATGCGCCGTCGTGGGAGTCGCCGACGAACTCAAAGGCGAGACGCCGCTCGGTTTCATCGTACTCAAAGCAGGAGTGCGGCGTCCTCATCACGAGATCGTGGGCGAAGTGGTGCAGCTGGTCCGCGAGCGGATCGGCCCGGTGGCTTCGTTCAAGGCCGCCACCGTGGTCAAGCGGCTGCCAAAAACCCGCTCGGGGAAGATTCTGCGTGGGACCATGAAGAAGATCGCCGAAGGAGTGCAATACCGAATTCCGCCTACGATTGACGATCCGGCGATTCTCGAGGAGATCACCGCGGATCTGGGCGTCCTGGGGTATCCGCGCGTCTCGAGCCACAGGCCCGCATAACCTCTCTGGCAGTTCACTTCACATCGCCGCGCCTCGAGACACCGGCCAACCCCTAGGTGCGCTGGCATGGCAATACTGTCACGCGCCCGCAACAGATCCTGAGCAGGCGGGGCGCGCGTGAGCTATGGCGGGGTGCAAGAAAGCCATGCGGGACGAGAGGGTGGCACCAGAACGGGGCTTGGCACCCCCTTTGCATTCACGCAACGCTGCGCATGAGACACATCTCAGCCGTTACGCTCGCGATCGCAACGCTCACCGGGTTGCCCGGCCAGGGTGCCGCGCAGCGTGCCTTAAAGGACCACCGATTTTGGGCCGTTCCACGGGTGAGCGAGCATCGGGCAACGGTATGGACCATGCCTGCCACTCCGAGCACGAACCCCATCAGGCCCAGCATGCGCCTGACCGTGCTCAACACCGCGCGACCCGCTCTCCCACGCTTGTCCTGGACGCAGACCGACCTCGCGCTGGCGAGCGCCTTCACGATGGCCCTGCTGGTCGACGCCGGGCAGACTCGCTGGCTCGCGAAGGGCGGCTGGCACGAGTTCCGCGAGACGAATCCTATTCTCGGGCCGCGTCCGACCGTCGGGCAGCTGAACACCTACACCGCCGTCTGCGGCCTGGCCGTGTTCGGGGCGGCGGCGGCCGCGCCGGCGCGCGTGCGGCCGTGGCTCTTGGCCGCGGCGCTCGCCGTCGAGAGCTTCACGATCGCCGGGACGACGCGGCAGGGCATCGCTATCAGGTTCTAAATCCCATCGTGAGTCTGGGCCGACCGTCGGGGTCCTCCTCCGCGACAAGCACACAGTCGCTCCGGAGAACCCCGACGGTCGGCCCCATGCTTTAGCGTGGGACACCCGAACGACGGGTCCATGCTCTCCTCATTCACGAGCGTCAATCGCGCGATCGTCGCATGCACGCGCTGCCCGCGGTTGCGCGCGTATTGCGAGCGCGTGGCGCGGGAAAAGAAGCGCGAGTTCTCGGACTGGGAGTACTGGGGGAAACCGGTTCCGGGGTTGGGCGACCCGCAGGCCCGTCTGCTGGTGGTGGGGCTCGCGCCGGCGGCGCACGGTGCCAACCGCACCGGGCGGATGTTCACCGGCGACTCGAGCGGTAATTGGCTGTACCAGGCGCTGTACCGCTACGGCTTCGCGAGCCAGCCCACGGCGGTGGCGCGCGACGACGGGCTCGAGCTCACCGACTGCTACATCAGCGCCGTCGCGCGGTGCGCGCCGCCCGGCAACAAACCCACCCTCGCGGAGCTCGAGCGCTGCCGGCCCTACCTCGAAGCCGAGCTGCGCCTGCTGCAACGCCTGCGCGTGGTGGTGACCCTGGGCCGGGTCGCGCACGACGGCTGGCTCAAGGCGGCGGGATGGTGGACGCGGCTGGCGCCGCGCGAACGGCCGGCGTTCGCCCACGGCGCGGTCGCGACGCTGCCGGACGGCACGATGGTTCTCTCCTCCTACCATCCGAGTCGGCAGAACACGAATACAGGGAAACTGACGCGGCCGATGTGGCACGCGGTGTTCAGGAAAGCACGCCAGCTCGTCGGGGAGTGAGATGCCGAGAGGTTGTCCCGCGGTACGGCTCCTCTCGCGAAAGTCGGGACAGGTTTTGTGCTACCCGCACCCCCAGCATCGCAATCATTCCGATCGCGAGCAGCGCCAGTGATACGTTGGCGACGATGTACAGAGTCGGCCCGGGAGCGCTCATCGCGAGCGCAGCGTTGACAGCGATCAGGATGATCCGAACTTCGGTCGGACCAAGCCGGCCATAGGCGAGCCGAAACACGCCGAACACGTTCGATTCGAGATAGACATTGATCGACAGGGCGAGATACACGATTACCACGCCCAGCGCGACGCACGGATTCACATACGGCGAGAGTGCCACGCCGAGGCCGATCACGGCGGTCGAAAACGCGTCGACGACGTGGTCGAGATAGTAGCCGTAGCGCGGCCGCTCGGCGCCGCGCACGCGGGCCAGCGTGCCGTCGAGGCTGTCACCCAGCCACTGCACCACGAGGCACCCGCTCGCGGCCCAGAGCCATCCCGCGCTGAAGCGTGACAGCGCGTACGCGGCGCCGACGCCGAGCGCGCCGAGCACGCCAAGCATGGTGAGAAGGTCGGGGGTCACCCCCGCGGCCAGCCGCGCGGCCACCGCCCGCAGCAGCCGCCGCTCCGAGTCGGCCAGGAGAAACGTCAGCTCGCGCTTGGCCGGAGCCACGGCAGCATTCTCAGGGATGGGATCAACAGCAGCACGAACAACGCGGCGATGAGCCAGCTCGGCAGTCGCACCGCCACGCCGAGCCAGGCGAGCAGCGCGTAGCGCGGCACCGAGCGCGTCGCGACCGCGGCGAGGTAGCGCCCCAGCGGATAGCCCATAGTGAAGGCGAGCGCCTTGAACGGGAAGAAGGGCAGGGGCGTAAGCCCGGACAAGGCCACGATCGCGAAGGGGGCCCTCCTGAACCAGTGCTGCAGGCTGGTCGGCCGTGTGCGCGCCGCCGCTCGCGCGATCAACGGCACGAACACCCGATGGTCGACCAGCGCGGCGGCCACCGTGCCCGCGGTCGCGACGAGCGTAGTGGGCCACACGCCGAGCCGCGCGCCATACCAGATGACGGCGGGCTCGTGCGGGAGCATGGCGAGCGCGACGTTCGAGAGAAAGGCGTAGCCGAACAGGGTGACCGCTTGCATGGCGTACGATCGCCCCGCGGTCTCAAGCCGATCTCAAGTCCACCACAGCCAACGGAGCTGTAACAAGGTCCAGCGCAGCGCCGGCAGTCGGGTGGTGGTGTCGATGCGGAGCCGGGTGAGTCGCAGCGGGTCGCTCGCGTGAGAGTTGAGGCGGCGCCGCGCGATCACCGCCGCCTCGTAGCCTGCCTCGCGGGCCAGGGCGCGCACCGCGGCGTTCTGCTTGCCATAGGGATAGCAGAGCACCCGTACGGGTTCGTCGAGCAGCTGCTCGAGGGCGGTGCGAGAGTCGCGCAGCTCGGCCAGGACGCGGTCGGGCGGCAGGGCGGTGAGCGCCGGGTGCGTCCGCGTGTGCGATCCGAATTCGATGCGCCCCGCGCGCATCGCGGCGATTTGGCGCGTGTCGAGCAGGGGCTCCTGGATCTCGTCCGCATCCCAGGCGTTCGTTTTGCCGATCAGGTCCGAGACCAGGAATACGCTGGCGGTGGCGTGGTGGCGCTTGAGCAGCGGCCACGCGACCTCGTACGTGGAGCGGTACCCGTCGTCGAACGTGAGGATGATGGGCCGCCGCGGCAGGGTGCGCTCGCGGCGCCGGTAGGCGAGCCAGTCGGCGAACGAAATCGTCTCGTAGCCCCAGCGACGCAACGCGGCGAGTTGGGCGTCGAACTGCTCGGGGAGCACGTAGTTGCGGAGGTAGCGCGCGCCCGGCGGGGGGGGAGGCCGATCGACCTTGTGGTACATCAGAATCGGCAGCCTCATCGTGGGCGCCGCGCGGACTCCGCTCGCTCGAGCTCCCAGAGATAGGCGTACTTGAGGAAGCCGGCGCAGGCCGTGAGCAGCGACGTCACCAGTCCGAAGCGCCCGTCCTGCCAGCTGCCGTACACAACGTAGTCACGCACGAACCGCCAGGCCGGACGGCCGAGCAGGTCCCACGCGGTCGCGCGGCGGCCGCGCGCGTGCAGCTCCTGGGCGCCCCAGCGAGCGTACACGATCATCTTCTCGAGGTGGTGGGTGAGGTCGCGGTACGGCACGTGCCGGAGCGGCGCGCCTAGGTCCCCTACATCCGGTACCGCTTCGAGGCGCTCGTGCACGCGGTCCTCGGAGAAGCGGCGGCCCCGGCGGAACAACCGGACGTGCCAGTCCCGGCCCCAGCGGCCGCGCTTGCGCTCGCGTCCCAGGAAGTAATTCTCGCAGCGCACGCGGTACGCCTCGTGGGCCGGCGTCGCGAGCACGCGTCCCAGCTCCTCGCGCAGTGCGTCGGTCACCCGCTCGTCCGCATCGAGCGCCAGCACCCATTCGTTCCGCGCCTGCGCGATCGCCGCGTTGCGCTGCGCCCCGATGCTCTTCCCTCGCACCTCGATCACGGCGGCGCCGCCCCCCCGGGCGAGCTCGACCGTCCGGTCGCTCGAGCCGCCGTCGGCGACGATGACTTCGTCCGCCCAGCGCAGCGACTCGAGCGCCGAAGCGATCTGGCCCTCCTCGTTCAGCGTCGGAATGACGACGGTCAGCGGGACCGACATGACGACACCTGCCTTCCTCGCGCTCGTGCGAAAGGGAAGCTATCGGCGGCGATTTTCGGGGGCTAGCGGCGGTCGGCCGCGAGGGTCAAGCTAGGCGAGGTAGTGATCGAGCGACCAGGCGATCTCGAACTCGCCACCGCAACGGTTGCAGGGCATGCTAGGCACGCGCTGGCCGAGAGGGGCGCGCGCGCAGCAGTTGGGGCAGACCGCGTAGATGTTGCCCCAGCTGAGCGGCATGTCCACCGCGTCGCGCGGGCGCGGGACCACCGACCAGACCTGAGGCCGGGTCGGCGCGATCTGCAACAGCTCCAGGGGGACAGTCATGGACCGGTGCTTCACGTCGAGCAGCGCGATGCCGTGTGTGACCTGCACCACCTGGTACCACGCGCCGCGACGCAGCGGGTAGCTGACACCAGTCTTGAGGCGCGCCCACTGAGGGACGTCTGGCATATCCGAGCTCCGGTTATGACTGGGGCGCACGGTCTACGTATAGGAAACGGCACGGTCGGAAGTCAAGAGATCGGTTGACGTGGAATTAGTTAACGATCTATCGCCATTGCACTTAATCCTACGGGTGCTCGCTGTGAGACTCCTAGACTTCGTTCCTGTCGTCGCGGTTGTCAGCCTGCGAGCGTTGGTCTCGACGCTCGGTGCACAGGAGTGGTCCCGGTACGGAGGTGGGCCGGAAAGCATGCGCTACTCACCTCTCACGCAGATCAACCGCGCCAATGTGAAGCGCCTCCAGGTGGCGTGGACGTTCGATGCCAGCGACGGCACGGTGGGCACGGAGCTGGAGGTCAATCCCATCGTGGTCCACGGGGTGTTGTACGCCACCACCGCCAGTCTCAACGTCGTGGCCCTCAATGCCGCCACGGGCCAGCTGGTGTGGCGCTTCGATCCGTACGACGGCCGGCACGTGCGCGGCGAGGGCGGTCGGGTGCGCGGTGTGGCGTATTGGGGTGATGGCCAGGACGAGCGGATCTTCGTCGGCGTGCAGCAGTTCCTCTATGCGTTGGACGCGAAGACCGGGCGCCCCATCGGCTCGTTTGGCCACGGAGGGCGGATCGACATGCGGGACGATCTCCGGCCCGGTGAGAAGCTGATGATTTCGCTTGGGACGCCCGGAATCGTCTACAAGGACCTGCTCATCCTCGGCAGCCGCACGGCCGAGAGCCTGCCGACGCCGCCGGGCGACGTGCGAGCGTACGACGTCAGGACCGGGACGCTGCGCTGGAGCTTCCACACGGTTCCGCGGCCGGGCGAAATCGGGTACGAGACGTGGCCAAAGGACGCGTGGACGTACACCGGCGCGGCGAACAACTGGGCGGGGATGTCGCTCGACGTGTCACGCGGCCTGGTGTTCGTGCCCACGGGCTCGGCGGCCGACGACTACTACGGCGCCAACCGCGTCGGCGACGACCTGTACGCTGACGCGCTCATCGCTCTCAAGGCGGAGACGGGCGAGCGGGTGTGGCATTTTCAGTTCGTGCGGCACGACATCTGGGATCGTGACCTGCCGGCGCCCGCGAATCTGGTCACGCTGCGGCGCGATGGTCGCCAGATCGACGCGGTCGCGCAGATCACCAAGTCGGGCCACGTGTTCGTGTTCGAGCGCGAAACCGGGAAGCCGCTCTTCCCGATCCAATACCGCAGATACCCGCCGTCGGACGTCGAGGGTGAGGTGACGGCCGATTCTCAGCCGCTCCCGCTCATACCGGAGCCGTTCGCGCGCCAGCGACTGACTGAGGACATGCTCACCGAGCGCACGCCCGAAGCACATCGCGCCGCGCTGGAGCGCTTCCGAGCGGTGCGGAGCGGCGGCCAGTTCGTCCCGGCGAGCCTACAGGGCACGATCGTGTTCCCCGGCCTGGACGGCGGGGGGGAATGGGGCGGCGCCGCGTTCGATCCCGCCACGTCGGTGCTGTACGTCAACGCGAACGAGATGGCGTGGATCGTGAGCCTGGTGCAGCGTGCGCCACGGGCGGTGGCGACGAGCGCCAGAGAGCTGTACGCGACGCACTGCGCGGGCTGTCACGGCGTCGACCGGAAGGGGACACCACCGGCCTTCCCGTCGCTGCTCGATCTGACGGACCGCCTCACGACGCCCGAGATCCATGCCGTCCTCTCGGATGGGAGCGGGCGGATGCCGGGGTTCGCGCGGCTCGGTTCGGACGCTTTATCGGCCATCCAGCATTACATCCTCACGGGGGAGCAGGCCCAGGCAGCGGTGGCCACGACCGTGGCCTCGCCGATCGACCAGAAGTACCGCCCCCAAATCGACAGGTTTCTCGACCCCGATGGCTATCCGGCCATCAAACCGCCCTGGGGCACGCTGAACGCGATCGACCTAAGTACGGGCAAGTATCTCTGGAAGATCCCGCTGGGGGAGTATCGCGAGCTCGCGGCCCAGGGAATAACAAATACCGGATGCGAGAACTACGGCGGTCCGGTGGTCACGGCGGGCGGCGTGCTGTTCATCGGCGCGACGAACTATGACAGCAAGTTCCGCGCGTTCGACAAGGCGACCGGCGCGCTGTTGTGGGAGACGATGCTGCCGGCGCCGGGGAACGCGACGCCCGCTACGTACGAGGTGAAGGGGCGGCAATTCGTGGTGATCGCCGCCAGCAGCGGCAAGTCGAGAGGGCGGCAGGCACCGGCGAGCTACGTGGCGTTTGCGCTGCCCGCTGCTCAGTGACGGGTTGTGAATGGGCCTTTAGCAGAGTCTTCGTTGGCGGACGTGCGGCACGCAGGCGAGTGGGAGGCTTTTGCGGTACGGGCAGGCGGAAGTGCGATACAGCGGAGGGCAGAGGATTCGAACCTCTACGGGCTTGCGCCCAGCGGTTTTCAAGACCGCCGCCTTACCAGTTAGGTCTAGCCCTCCAACGTTAGGCTAACGTAGCGGCCTGGACGAGCGCCGGTCAACGCTACCGCGAAATAGACCGGAACGGCCGGATTGTCATAGCGAGAGATCCGTGAGGACGTCGGCGAGCACCTCTCCTTCCTCCCGCGTCAGCGCGTCCCACACGCCCTTGGTGCCATCCGCACGCACCACTTCGAACACCGCCCGAACGGTCGGACGTCCCCCGACCGTCCAGCGCGGCCGGGCGATCCAAAAGCCGGACGTGCCGTCGGCATCGTTCTCGTAGCACTCCGCAATCCGGCGAGCCACTGCGTGGCAAGCAAAGCCATTGGGCAGGAACTGCTGGCACGCCGCCAGCGCGGCCTCGACTTGCGCAACAACGCCGTTCGCCTGGTGAGTGATCATCGCTGTCGCTAAGGGGGTTGTTATCCCCCCAAGGATGGCGACAGGCACGCCGAGGTAACGGTTCCCAATCGCGCTGCGCTGGGCCCCTGATGCGAATTGAGACGGGTCAACGCTCCGGCGGTGGAATGAACCCGTAGTTGGTGTTCTTGAAGATCGAGTCGGCGAGCACCAATGCCCTGGCGGCCTCCTGCGGGTTCTGCTTCTGCAGCAGCTGCGCCAGTCCCTGGTACACGATGCCGTACGTCGCGAGGATCCCCTCGGACGGCTTGTCGACCCAGCCGCGCGGGCGGTGCCGCGCCGCCGTGTCGCCGTGGTACACCTGGAACGCGAGCGCCTCGGTGCGCGGCACGTTCACGTACCCCAGGCCCTGGATTCCCTTGATGCTGTCGGACTCGGCGATGGGGTCCTGGTGCAGCTTGCGCACGAACCCCTGGCCTTCGAGATACCCCGTGAGGCCGAACTGATCGGCGTAGGGCCCGACGGTGCGCGAGAAGTACAACGGCCGCTTCCCCATCTGGTCCTTGATCGCCTGCAGCGTGACCACGTCCGCCTTCTCGAGGTACTGGCGGCCGAGCTGCGCGGGATCGAGCGTCACCCCGACGCCGCCCAGGTTGATGGTGGTCTTCTTCTCGAGGAAGTACACGGGCTCGAGCCCGTTGAGCTGCGCGTCTGTGAAGCTCAACACCTTGCCGCTCGGCTTGGGCCAGGTGCGGCCGCGGTAGATCGGGGGCGCCTTGTCGGGGTCGAAGTCGTAGATCGGCCGGCGCTGCAGCTGTCGCAGGTACCAGTCGGTGTTGGCGAGCGACAGGTTCAGCACGACGACGTCCTTGCGGATTCCCTCCACCTCCTGCGCGTACCAGAGCGGGAAGGTGTCGTTGTCCCCCGCCGTGACGAGGATGCCGTAGGGCTCCACCGACTGCAGGATGTCGGAGGCGAAGTCCCGGGCGAGCGTCTCGCCGGCGCGCGGCGCGGTGAGCCGGTTGCCGGCGAGCGGGATCAGCGCGAGCAGCAGCACGGGCGTGGCGAACCGCCAGCGGCGTTCCGGGTCGGGCTCACGGTCTTCGAGCCACTCCGCCGCCCACTCCATCAGCGTGGCGAGCCCCATCCCGACCCACACGCCCCACAGCGCGAACGACGCGATGAAGAAGTAGTCGCGCTCACGCACCTCGTGCAGCGGTTGCGCCAGATCGGGGCGTTGCGAGTAGCCGTACTTGAAGTTCAGGTAGAAGATCAAGAGCAGCGTGAAGGTCGTCATCAGCGTCGTCATCGCGAGCGCGGTGCGCTGGTCGGCCCTCCAGTGTCGCCATGCGCCCAGCAGGCCGAGCGCGCCGAACACGACCGCGAGTCCGCGCTGCAGGCCCCCCATCCAGTCGCGGCCCCACTGCCAGCTGAAGTACTGCAGCCACATCCCGATCTGCGCGGCGATCGACGCCTGCCGCTGGCTCACGGGCGGCTTGCCGTATTGCTGGCGCGTGAGCACGTCCCACAGCGCCTGCCCGCTGGTCGGCTCCCCTTCGTTGATCGGTGGGAAGTGGGCGGAGCGAATCGGCAGGAACAGGTACACGGAGAGACCCACGACAGCCACGCCGAGCACCGCGAGCGCAAAGTCCCAGTTCCGGGCCCGGAACACGGCGTTCGCGAGCGCGGCCAGGAACAGCACGCCCGCGGCCTTAAGGGGCATCGCGTTCTCGAGACCCGTGGCCACGATCATGCCGTACACGCTGCAGAACAGGAACCACTGCGACCATTCCTCCCGGCGCGACGCGTCGTCCGGCGGGCGCTGCGTCTTGAGCGACGGCAACAGCAGGATCACCACCACGGGCCCGACCAGGACTCCCATCATGTGGTTGGTCGCGGTCAGGGCGAGCAGATACACGATCAGCAGCAAGTGATGGTCGTGCGCCTCGCCGGGTGGCTGGTCGTCCCACCGCACGATGAGCCAGAGCACCAGCGCGACCGAGAGCAACGACAGCGTGTACACCTTCTCGTTCACGACCGATTGATTCCAGACCGTGAACGCCGTCGCGGAGCAGATCGCGCCCGCCAGCGCCGCGAGCCGCCGCGGCCACACGGCCGGTACCCACGCCCGCATCCAGCGCTCGCCCACCAGGAACCAGCACCCCGCCGCGACGGCGCTGGTCACACCGGCGAGCAGGTTGATGCGCATCGCATACCCGGCGGCGAGCGGCAGCAGCCCCCAGACGTGCGCGATGATCGTGAACAGCGGATTGCCCGGCGGGTGCGGTATGCCCAGCACGTAGGCCGCGGCGATGTATTCGGACGTGTCCCAGAACTGCGTGGTCGGCGCGAGCGTCACCCCGTACAGAATCAGCGCCCCCAGGCTGACGAGCGCGGCCATGAGGTAGGGTGGCGACTCGGGCGCGCCCACGACGAGGGGCATGGGGGACACCATCCGCTCGGTCACCGGCATCTTCACCGCTTGCTCTGCGTGGCTCATGCTCGTCCTGGTGCGCATGCTCGTCATGTCGGTCAATGGCGGAACTGCCGCAGGCCCGTCAGCACCATCGCGAGGTCGTGCCGGTCGGCGGCCGCGATCACGTCGGGGTCCTTCACGGAGCCGCCCGGCTGGATGATCGCCCGGACCCCCGCCTGGGCTGCCTCTTCTACCCCGTCGGGGAAGGGAAAGAACGCGTCGGAAGCTAACACCGCACCCGCCGGATCGTGGCCTTGCTGGCGCGCCTTGTGGACCGCGAGAAACGAGGCGTCTACCCGGGACGTTTGCCCGGCCCCGATACCGATCGCCGCCTCCCCCTTGGCGAGCAGGATAGCGTTCGACTTGACGGCTCCGACGGCCGCCCAGGCGAACCGCAAGTCCTGCCATTCGGTGTCGGTCGGGGCGCGTCTGGTGGCGACCTTCCAGCCGGACTCGGCCCCCACCGCGCCCGGTCGGGAGCGCTCCTGCACCAGAAAGCCGCCGCGGATCCGCTTGAAATCCCAGCCCGGCGGCTGGGGATCGGCGGCGAGCCGGATGACGCGCAGGTTCTTTTTCTCCCGCAGCGCGCTCAGGGCATCATCCGCGAACGCCGGCGCGACCACCACCTCGACGAACAGCTCGCGCAGCGCGGCGGCCGCCGCACGGTCGACACTCGCGTTGAAGGCGATCACCGACCCGAACGCCGAGGTGCGGTCGGTCGCGAGCGCCCGCTCGTATGCCTCGGCGGGTCGCTGGCCCAGCGCGATGCCGCACGGCGTAGTGTGTTTGATGATGGCGCACACGACGCGATCGGACCCGCTCCACGGCGCCACCGCGGCGAGCGCCGCGTCTACGTCCAGCAGATTGTTGAACGACAGCTCCTTGCCGTGCAGCTGCTCCAGGTCACGGACGCCCGGCTCGTCGGCCGCGTACAGCGCGGCCGCCTGGTGGGGATTCTCTCCGTAACGCAGCTCCTGACGGCGCTCGAGCGCGAGCGTGATCCGCTCGGGCCACCCGGGCCGGTCCTTCATCAGATAAGTGTGGATAGTCGCGTCGTACGCGGCGGTGTGGGCGAAGACTTTCGCGGCGAGTTCCCGGCGGAGCCCCGGGCTGACGCCCGGGGCTAGGGCTCCACTCTTCAAGGCCGAAATCACCACTGGGTAGTCATCGGGATCCACGACGACGATCACGTCCTGGTGATTCTTCGCGGCCGAACGCAGCATCGACGGGCCGCCGATGTCGATCTGCTCGATCGCCTGCTCGAAGCCGACGTTGGGCCGGGCGACGGTTTCGCGGAACGGATACAGGTTCACCGCTACGAGATCGATCGGCGTGATGCCGTGCTGCGCGAGCGCCGCGCGGTCGCCGGCGTTCCCGCGCCGCGCCAGTAGGCCGCCGTGCACCTTGGGGTGCAGCGTCTTCAGCCGCCCGTCCATGATCTCGGGGAATCCGGTGACCTGCTCGATGGGGACGACGGACACGCCGGCCTTGCGCAGCGTGTCGGCCGTGCCGCCGGTGGACACGATCTCCCAACCCAGCGCGGCGAGCTCGCGTGCAAACTCGACGACCCCGCGCTTGTCCGAGACCGACAGCAGCGCTCTCACCAGGTCTCGGCCACCGCCTGGATCATGTCGGCGAGGCTCACGACGTCGCGCAGGTCCACGACTTCAGCGGGGGAGTGAGAGTAGCGGAGCGGCCAGCCCATCGCGACGTCGACGACGCCGTACGACGTGAACATTGAGCCGTCGTTTCCCCCGTTGGTGGTGCCGACCTGGAGCTTCACGCCGCGCGCGCGCGCGACCCGGACGAGCGAGTCCACATAGGCAGGGGGCGTGATCGACGAGTTGTCGAGCGCGCGGGCCACCGCGCCCTGCCCGATCGGCGCCACCGCAAAATTGGACAGCTCGAGGGGTGAGTCGGCGGAGACGAACGTGTCGATGGCATGTACACGCTGGGCCGTCTTCCCGAGCGCGGCCGCCGCGGCGTGCGCACCCTCGAGGCCGATCTCCTCGCGCGTCGAGAACACGAAGATGACCTGATGTTTGAGCGCGGCGCGGTCCAGGTGGCGCAGCGCCAGCAGCTGTGCGGTGCAGCCGACGCGGTCGTCGAACGAACGGCCCGTCGCCCGCGTGCCTGCGAGGCGTACGAATTGCTTGGCCATGGTGACGGTGCTCCCGGGGCTCACGCCCCGGGCCATAGTCGCCGCGCGCGAGGTCGTGCCCACGTCCACGCGCAGCGGCGGCGGTGTGTGCCGCACGAGCCCGGAGTCGCGCGGCATGAACACCCCCGGGACGTCGCCCTTCGGGGTGTGCACCAGCGCCGGCTGCCCCTCGAACAGCGAGGAGAAGAAGCCGCCGCGCGTCTGCAACTCGAGCGACCCGTCGTCCCGGATGCCCGTGACGGTGAAGCCGATCTCGTCCAGATGCGCGATGAACACGACGACCGGGTCGCCGTTACCGACGCGCACCCACAGGTTGCCCGCCGTGTCGGTCTCGGCTTGTGCCCACGCCGGCAGCAGGCGCTTCACCGCCTCGCGCACCGGACCCTCGGCGCCGGAGACGCCATAGGCCTCGACGAGCGGAGCCAGGACCGCTTGAGCCTCGGCCACGCGAGCGCTGTCTTGCGCCCACAGCGAGCCCCACAGCAGCGTCGCGACCAGCGTGCTCATCCCCAGCGCCCTCACCGAGCCTCCATCCACCGGACGAGCCGCTTCGCGAGCGCGTCCCCATCCTTGAGCGACACTGTCTCCACGGCGGTGTCGGTGTAGCGCGTGGCGAGCGCCAGCGTGTCGGCTGGCGCTCGACCGGCCGCGGTGCGGCGACCACTCCACAGGAGGAGCGCTTCAGCGAAGGGGCCCTGGAGAGACTGCACGGCCTCGACTCCGGTGGTGGCGTACAGGCTGCGGACGGTGAACGCCGCGACGACCGTGCCGCGGACCTTCGGCTTTCCCTGGACGGCGGCCGCGAGCGCCGCGCAGCTCGCGCGCCGGGCGGCGGCGGGCGCGGCGAGCAGACGATCGCCGTACCGATGGGGGCGTTTGGCGAGCGACACGGGGGAGAGCAGGTCGATGCCGAGGGCGCGGGCGTCCGCGGCGGACGCCGCGCCCAGGTCCACGTAGGCGTTGTCCACCGTGAATACCGGATCAGGGCTACTCGGCCCGATGCGGCCACGCGTGAGATGGGTCGAGCGCACCGCGCCGATCCCCGGCACCGCCCCGCGCGCGCCGAACACGGTCACCCGCTCGCCCTCGAGCTGTTGGTCGAACAGCGGAGTGGGCGGCGCACCCACCCGCCGCAGCGTGAGATAGCCGTCGGGCGTGATGTTGCCGACCACGTATCCCACCTCGTCGAGCGCACAGGCGACGAGTCGCTTCGGCGTCCCGCTGCCGAGACTCACGGTCACATTCCCGGCGCGGTCGCGGATGCTCCCCGGAACGAGCGTGAGCAGCGTGTCGGTCATCGCCTGCTCGAGGCCGGTGACCGCGGTCATGCCGGCGAAGCGGATCGCGAGGTCGTCGACCGTCTGGGCGGAAAGCTGGAACGATGGAATGATGGAAAGCGAGAGCAAAACTAACCGCAATCCAGTCATGTCTCCCCTTTCCCTCGTTCCTTCGTTCCATCGGTCTGCCTGAGTGTCACTGTGGCCTCGTCGGCGGCGCGAAAGCCGATTCCGTCGGCGTACAGTTTCAGGGGCGCCCCCGGCACCCCCTTCCGCGCCAGCTCCAACACGACCAGGGGCAACAATCGATGCTCCACCGCGAGCACGCGCGCCGCGAGCGTCTCCGGTGTGTCCCCGGAGCGCACGGGGACGGGCCACTGGGCGATGATCGGCCCCTGGTCGTACTGCTCGTCCACGTAGTGCACCGTCGCGCCTGAGATCGCGGCGCCGCTCGCCAGCACCCGCTCGTGCACGCGGCGCCCGTACATCCCGGGGCCGCCGAAAGCGGGCAGCAACGCCGGATGGATATTAATCATGCGCAGCCGAAAGCGGGCGACCACCGGGGCCGGCACGTGTTTGAGATACCCGGCCAGCACCACGAGTCCGGCGTCGCCCAGGCTCGCGAGCAGCTGCGCCGCGTCGCTCGGGTCGGCGAGCACCGTGGTGGGCACCCCCGCGCGGCGCGCCCGCTCGAGCGCGCCGGCGGCAGCGTGGCTCGAGACCACGCGGTCGACCCGCGCGACTTCCGAATCCGCGAGCGCGTCGAGCAGCGTCTGCAGGTTCGTGCCGCCCCCCGAGATGAGCACCGCTACGCGGACCGGCGTCACCGCGGGCAGGGGGTCAGCGACTTGGGCTTCGCACCGGCGCTCACGCTCAGCGAAAACGGACCGGTGGCGAGCTTGTCCGTGCTGGTGACGACGATCGTGTAGTCGCCGGTCTGCGGCAGCCGCACCGTGAGCCGCGCGTTGCACCGGCCGCCCGAGTCGTCGTCCTGCGGCGGCCTGTCGAGCCCCGGGCCGAGCAGGAAGGTGTACGCGTCGAACGCCTCGGAGACGAGATCGATCGTGACGATCTGCCCGGCGGTGGCGGTGAGCTTCCACTGTTGCGCGTAGGTGCTCTCGGCGGCGAGGAGCACGTCGCGCCGGACGAGCGAGTCCTGAACCGTGGCCCCGGCCGCGATCGAGCCTTTGGGCGGCGCGGCTTGCCGCAGCCGCTGCGCGGGCAGGTGGGCGGGCGGCAGTAGCAGCGAGACCGCCAGCGCGCAGATTCCCCATCCGGCCGGGTGTGGCTCCATGTCGTCCACGAATCTGCCGCCGCTATTTCCCCTGCACAATCCGGTCGACGGCGGCCGCGAGGTCGGGGACGAGCACCATGCCGAGCGCCTCTGCCTGCGCGCGATACCGCGCGCCATGTCCCGTCGCGACGAGGATCCCGTGTGCGGTGCCGGCGCCCAGGGCGCGCGCCGGCACGACGTCGCTCAAGCGATCCCCGACCCAGTACGACCGCTGCAAGTCGATCCCCAACGCGTCCTTGGAGTCGCGGAAGAGCTTCACGCCCGGCTTGCGGCAGTCGCACGGTCCGTCGGCGTCCGGGTAATGCGGACAGAAGTACGCGGCGTCCACGCGTGCGCCGTGCGCGGCGAGGAGCTCGGTCAGGCGACGCTGGACCGCGCCGTAGGCCGCCGCGTCGTACAGACCGCGCCCGATTCCCGATTGATTGGTCGCCACCACCACGAGCCAGCCCGCGTCGTTGAGCCGCCGGATGGCGGCAGCGGCGCCTGGGAGCAGCCGCACCTTCCCCGGCTCGTGCAAAAAGCCGGGAGGGGGGTCGTCCACGATCGTGCCGTCGCGGTCCAGAAACGCGGCCCGATGCTGGCCCTCACGCATCGAGGGCGGCACGGACGGCGCGGGCGACCTGCTCGATCTGGTGGGGGAAGATGGTTCGCGGGTCGAGGACCACGCGGTCGTCCGCGATGCGGGCGATGACCGGGGGATCGGCCGCCCGCAGCCGGGCCGTCACGGTGTCCGGGGTCCGGGGTCCGGGAGACAACCGCACGAGCCAGGTCTTGAGCGTGGCCCCGGGGAACGAGCCACCGCCCACTTCCGATTCGCCGGCGATGACCTCGGCGTCTTTGCCCACGCCTTCGTGCAACGCCTCTGCGCGTTGACGTATCTGCTCGACGTCTTCCGTCAGCATTCGGAGTACCGGGATCTCGCGCCGGGCGGTTTCTGGATCGCGATAAAGCGCGAGCGTTGCCTCGAGCGCCGCGAGGGTCAACTTGTCCGCCCGCACCGCCCGGGCGAGCGGATCGGTGCGGCAGGCTTCAATCGCGGCCTTTGTACCGAGCAGGATGCCCGCCTGCGGCCCGCCCAGCAGCTTGTCGCCCGAAAACGCGACAGCGTCGACGCCGCTGGCGAGCGCCTCGGCCACGGTCGGCTCGCCCGCGAGACCCCACGGCACGAGATCGAGCAGCAGGCCGCTCCCCAGGTCGAACAGACTCGCGATCCGGGCAGCGCGGGCGACGGCGACGATCTCCTGCGGCGGCACGTCGGCGGTGAAGCCGGTCAACTGAAAGTTGGAGCGGTGCACCTTGAGGAGCAGGCGTGAGGCGGGTCCGATCGCGCCCTCGTAATCCTTGCGGTGCGTCCGGTTCGTCGCCCCGACCTCGACGAGCTTCGCCCCGGACCGCGCCATGATGTCGGGAATGCGGAACGCCCCGCCGATCTCCACCAGCTCGCCGCGCGACACGATCGCCTCGCCGTCGCGGGCGAGTGCCGAGAGCGCGAGCAGCAGCGCCCCTGCGGCGTTGTTCACCACGAGCGCGTCGGCGGCCCCGGTGAGCTCGGTGAGGAGGCCCCGGCAGAGCCCGTGGCGAGAGCCACGGGTTCCCCGGGCGAGATCGTATTCCAGGTTCGCGTACTCACCCGCGACGCGCCGCAGCGCCGCGATCGCCGTCGCCGCGAGCGGCGCCCTGCCGAGGTTCGTGTGCAGCACCACGCCGGTGGCGTTGATCACGGGCCCGAGGGAGGGCGCGGCGAGACGGTACGCCCGGGCGCGCACGGCGGCGCCCCATCCTTCCAGCGGTACCGTTCCCCCGTCGGCGCGGGCGGCGTCGATCGTCTCCCGCACGGCGCGCAGCACCAAGCTGCGGGGGTGCGTCGCGAGCAGCGCGGCGATGTCGCGCTCGGCAAGCAAGGCCTCGACGGCCGGCAGCCGGCGGCGAGGGTCGCTCATGGCGGCTTGATGGAGTCGCGCGGCGCGCGGGTGGTGTCCCGGGGGGCGGGGGCGGGCTTCGGCACGGGGACGGTGAGCACGCCGTGGGCTTCTGCGGCAACGGCACCGCTCAGATTGGTCGCGTCGCGCACGCGGATCAGGTACTTCTTGCCCGGCTCGAGCGGTTGCGCTGCCTGGACGACGAGCCGGTCGGACGGCACGAGGCGCTGCTTCAAAAGTTGGCGGATCTTCGTGGTATCGACCCGAGCGGCGCTCGTGTCCCGCACAGCCGGCCGGAGCGGGGGGGGCGGCGGGGGCGCGGGGGGGTGGGGGGGCGCGCCGCGGGCTCGCAGCGTGTCGCGGCGGGCGGTCGTGTCCCTCGCCCGGCGCACGGAGTCGGCCGCGGCCCGGGCCTTGGCCTGCAGCGAGTCGTACTGTGCACTCGTGAACAGCGCCCGCACCGCTACGGGCGTGGTGTCGGGGAGCGCGAACACGCGCACCGCGGCGGTGTCGAGCGGCCGGCGAGGGTCGAGCGCCGCCGTGAACTGGACGCGGAAGGCGACGGAGTCCACCGGATCGACGCCGCGAATGCGGGGGCCCACCGTGTCGTGCGCGAACACCCACAGCACGGCGCTCGCGCCGGAATCGACCGCGACGGTGATCGAGTCGAACGGCTCGCGCCGGTCGATCTGGCGGTTGTTGTTCTGGTCCTGGATCGCCCACACGAGATACCGCCCCGGCGGGATGTCGCTCAAATGGAAGTCGCCGGCGGAGTCTGCGAGGGTGACGTAGGCGACCGTGTCGGGGAGCGGCGCGGCGCGAATCACGGCCCCGACCAGCGCGCGTTGCTCGACCCATTGCAACGCGGTCCCGGCGAGCGCGGCATGGGGCAGGGGAGCCCCGGTCGAAAAGATCACCGTCGTCCCTTTTTTCATGACGTTGCGCCGCAGATCGACGATACCCGAGAGCAGCTCGAGGTGATAGACACGATTCGGTTTCCACCCCTCGGCAGGCTTAACGTGGATCGCGCTGCGGTGCCACGACACGCGCACGTCGCCCGCCACCGGCGACAACACGATCTGGCGCGCCAGGCCGGTGACGGGAGCCGCTCCTCCTCCTCCGCCTCCTCCTCCCCCGCGAGATCCCGGCATCTCGTCGATCACCTCGTCGAACTCGATGACCGCGTCGCCCTTCCACCCCGGCACCACGGCCCCGGACTCCGGCATGACGCGCACGATCTGGGGCGGTGTCGTGTGGGGCGGGCCGCCCGGCGGCTCCCCCTGGCGGGCGCACGCCGCTCCCCCGGCGCCGAGCGCGGCGACTACGAGCAGCCCAGCGACCTGAGCTTGTCGGCCAATGCCTGCCGCTGGTCGCGCCACGCCCGCTCCTTCTCGCGCTCGCGGGCGACCACCTCGGCGGGCGCCCGAGCGACGAAGTTCTGGTTCGTGAGCTTCGTGCCGAGCGTACTGAGCTGTTGGTCGAGCCGAGTGAGCTCGCCCGAGAGACGGCGGCACTCCTGCTGCACGTCGATCGCGCCCTCGAGCGCGACCGACACCTCGCTGCCGTCGCCGAACACCGCGTACGCGACTGGGCCCTTCGTCCCGCCATCGAACGTGAGCTCCTCGACCTGTGCGAGGCGCTTGATCGTGTCGCTCTCGGCTTCGAACACGCTGCGGCGATCGCGGCCGCGCGGTTTGATGCTGGCCCGCAGACGTGCTTTCGGGGGCACCTTGTACTCGGCTCGAATGATCCGAATTTTCTCGACCGCCTGCTTCACGCGCAGGAACGCAAGGTCCAGCTCCGAATCGACCAGGTCCGGCTGGAACGTCGGCCAGCTGGCGGTTGCCAGCAGTTCGTCTGCTTTCCGCCCCGGTAGCTTCTGCCACAGCTCCTCGGTTATGAACGGCACTACGGGATGCAGCAGTCGCAGCGCCGTATCGAAGCAGTGCGCGAGCACAGCTCGCGCGGCGTCGCGAGCCGCTCCGGCCGGCGGCCCGCCGGTCTCGGCGGCCGTCGCGGCCCCCGACGCCGCGAGGCGCGGCTTGACTGCTTCCACGTACCAGTCGGCGAGCTCACCCCACACGAACTCGTAGCACCGCTTGGCCGCCTCGTCGAGTCTGAACTGCTCCAGGAACTCTGTAGCAGCTTGCACGGCGTCGTTCGCCCGCATCAGAATCCAGCGGTCAGCCAGGGGGAGCGTCCGCCGTTCGAAACGGTCGATCGGTTGAACATCGTCCCGCAGCTGCGCCAGGATGAAGCGGCCGATGTTCCACAGCTTGTTCGCGAAGTTCCGGCCCGGCGCGAACGTCGTATCGAGGTCGTTCGGGTCGAGGAGCACGTCCGCGCCGAGCGAGCTGCCGGCGATCAGCGTCCAGCGCAGGGCGTCGGCGCCGTACAGCCGCACCACGTCGAGCGGGTCGATCCCGTTGCCCAGCGACTTGGACATCTTGCGGTGCTGCGTGTCGCGCACCGTGCCGTGCAGGTACACGGTCGCGAACGGCTTCGTGTGCATGAAGTGATAGCCGGACATGAGCATCCGGGCTACCCAGAAGAACAGGATCTCTGGCGCGGTGACCAGCGTATGGCCGGGGTAGAAGCGCGCGAGATCGGGCGTCGCATCGGGCCAGCCGAACGTGGCGAACGGCCACAGCCACGATGAGAACCAGGTATCCAGCACGTCCGGATCCTGCTCCACCGGGCCACGGCACTTGGGGCAGGTCGTCGGGTCGGTCCGGGCGGCCCACTGGTGCTTGCATTTGACGCAGGTGAATACCGGAATGCGGTGGCCCCACCACAGCTGGCGGGAGATGTTCCAGTCGCGGATGTTCTCCATCCAGTTCTCGAACGTGGCGTGCCAGCGCTCGGGGACGATCTGGAACTGGTCGTTCCGGTAGGCCGCGAGCACCGACTCGGCGAGGCGCTGCATCTTCACGAACCACTGGTCCGAGAGCCGCGGCTCGACGATCGTGTCGCAGCGGTAGCAGTGGCGCACGGCGTGCTGGTGCGGCTCGACCTTCTCGAGCAATCCCTGTTGTTTGAGCAGCGCGACGATCTGCTTGCGCGCCTCGAAGCGGTCCAGGCCCGCGAGCTGCTTCGGCACCCGAGTGGGATGGGCCATGTGCCCGTCTTCGGTCATGATCAGCGGCATCTCCAGCTTGTGCCGCACGCCGATCTCGAAGTCGCTGGCATCGTGGGCGGGGGTCACCTTGACGAATCCCGTCCCGAAATCGCGGATCACGCTCTCGTCCCCGATGACGGGAATCTCGAGCCCCACGATCGGCAAGCGGACCTTCTTCCCGAAATAGGGGCGGCCGCGCGGGTCGTCCGGGTGCACCGCCACCGCCGTGTCGCCGAGCATGGTCTCGGGGCGCGTCGTCGCCACCGTGACGGAGCCCGTGCCGTCGGCCAGGGGGTACTTGATGTAGTAGAGGTTCCCGCTGGTTTCCACGGACTCGGCCTCTTCGTCCGAGAGGGCGGTGAGGCAGTGCGGGCACCAATGGATTACGCGATGCCCGCGGTAGATCAGCCGCTCGTCCCACAGGCGCACGAACGCCTCGCGCACCGCGCGGGAGTAGGCCTCGTCGAACGTGAAGCGGGTGCGGCTCCAGTCGCACGAGCAGCCGATCACCTTGAGCTGCTCGAGGATGATGGGGCCCGTCTCCCGCACGAACCGCCACACGCGCTCCACGAACGCCTCGCGCCCGATGTCGAAGCGGGTCTTGCCTTCGTCCGCGAGCAGCCGTTCCACCACGTTTTGCGTGGCGATGCCGGCGTGGTCGGTGCCCGGCAGCCATTCCGCCGCCCGGCCGCGCATCCGCTCGAACCGGATCAGCACGTCCTGGATGATGTTGTTGAGCCCGTGCCCCACGTGGAGGATCGCCGTCACATTGGGCGGCGGGATCACGATCACGTAGGGCTCGCCGTCGGGGCGCGGCCGGAAAACCCCGCGCTCCTGCCAGCGCCGGTACAGCGGCGCCTCGACGTCGTGCGGGTCGTACTGCGGCGGGAGCTCGAACTTGGGCTGCGGCATTCCTTATAATAAGGTAGAATATTCCCCCATGGCCGACGAATCGAACCTGTTGCCCACCAGCCGTATCGTGCGCTGGCTCGCGATCGGCGCACTGCTGGCCTTCGCGCTGGCGTTGTATTTTCGCGACGGCCGCACGTTGCCGCCCCTCACGGCGCCCGCCGCCGCCTCTCCGACCACACCGGCCGACCAGCCTGTCAACTGAATCGATGACCGCTCGGGAAATCCGTGTGACGCTCCCCGACGGGAGCGAGAAACGGCTGCCCGCGGGTGCCACCGGCGCCGACCTCGCCCGCGCGATCGGCCCGGGGCTCGCCAAGGCCGCCATCGCCGTCCGCGTGGACGGTCAGGTGTGGGACCTCGCGCGGGCGCTCCCCGACGGCATGCAGGTCGCGATCCTCACCGACAAGGACCCACAGGCATTGGACGTGCTGCGCCACTCGTCCGCGCACGTGCTCGCCACGGCAGTCCGCCAGCTGTTCCCGCATGCGAAGATCGGATTCGGGCCCCCGATCGAGGACGGCTTCTACTACGACTTCGCGGTGGAACGGCCCTTCGGACCAGAGGATCTGGAGGCGATCGAAAAGAAGATGGTGGAGGTCGTCAAGGCCGATTACCCGTTTGTCCGCGAGGAGGTCACGCGCGCCGAAGCGAAGCGGCGCTTCAAGGATGACCCGCTCAAGCTCGAGCGCATCGACGACCTCGGCCCGGACGAGGTCATCTCGGTCTACACCGATGGCCCGTTCGTCGACCTGTGCCGCGGGCCGCACGTGGCGAGCACGGGGAGGGTCACGCACTTCAAGCTGCTGCACGCCGCGGGCGCCTACTGGCGCGGCGACGAGCGCCGCCAGATGCTGCAGCGCATCTATGGCACCGCGTGGTTCACCAAGGAAGACCTCGAGGCGTACCTCAAGCGGCTGGACGAGGCGCGCAAGCGCGACCACCGCCTGCTGGGGAAGCAGCTCGACCTGTTCTCGATCCAGGAAGACGTCGGACCGGGGTTGATCTTCTGGCACCCCAAGGGCGCGATGATACAGTTCCAGCTGCGGCGCTTCATCGAGGACGTGATCCTGGAGCGCGGCTACCAGCTCGTGTACACGCCGCACGTGACGCGCGAGCAGCTGTTTCTGCGCTCGGGGCACCTCCCGCTCTACGCCGAGAACCAGTTCCCGCCGATGGCGGCGGGCGAGGGGGAGGCCGAGGACGTGCGGTATCGGGTGAAGCCGATGAACTGCCCGATGCACATTCTCATCTACGCCTCGCAGCAGCGCAGCTACCGCGACCTCCCGATCCGGCTCGCGGAAATCGCCAACGTGTATCGCAACGAGCGCTCCGGGACGCTGCACGGCATGCTGCGCGTGCGCGGGCTCACGATGGACGACGCGCACATCTTCCTGCGCGAGGACCAGATCGAGCAGGAGATCTTTCAGCTGCTCGACATCGTCGAGCTGGTGCTCGGCAAGACGTTCGGGCTGTCCTACCGGCTCGACCTCGCCACGCGGCCGGACCAGAAGCTCGGCTCGGACGCGACGTGGGAGCAGGCGGAGCGCGCGCTCGAGCAGGCGCTCAAGCGCCGCGGCCTGACCTATCGCATCGATCAGGGCGGCGGAGCGTTTTACGGCCCCAAAATCGACGTGAAGTTCAACGACGCGATCGGCCGCGAGTGGCAGGGGGCAACGATCCAGCTCGACTTCGAGCTGCCGGAGCGGTTTCGGCTCGAGTACGCGGGCGAGGACAACAAGCCGCACCGCCCCGTGATGATCCACCGCGCCATCTACGGTACCTTGGAGCGGTTCTGCGGCTTCCTGATCGAGCATTTCGCGGGCGCGTTCCCGCTGTGGCTTGCTCCCGAGCAAGTGCGCGTGCTGCCGATCGCGGATACGCAGCTTCCCGCGGCACGCACCGTGCAGCGACAGCTCGCGGCCGCAGGCCTGCGCGCCGTGGTGGACGAGCGCAACGAGACCCTGAACTACAAGATCCGCGACGGCGAGACGCACAAGGTTCCGTACATGGCAGTGGTGGGGCAGCGCGAGGCCGACGCGGGAACGGTCGCCGTGCGCGCGCGCGGCGAGGGAAAGAAGCAGGTGGTGCTGCCGGTGGACGAATTCGTGGCGAAACTCCAGGAGGAGGTTCGCACGAGGGCATTGACCCCGTTAGTTTGAACGTGGAACTGATGCCAAACGAACAAACAACGCCCGTCATTCTCTCCGCCTGCCGCACCCCGATCGGCAAGTACCTGGGCGGGCTGTCGCCGCTGCCCGCGCCGCGGCTCGGCGCCCTCGTGATTCGGGAGGCGGTGCGTCGCGCCGCGATCGATCCCGCCGCGGTGGAAGAAGTGATCATGGGAAACGTGCTGCAGGGAGGCGTGGGCCAGGCGCCCGCGCGCCAGGCGGCGATCCACGCCGGTCTTCCCGGGTCCATTCCGGCGCTCTCCGTCAACAAGGTCTGCGGCTCGGGGCTCAAGGCCGTCATGCTCGCCGCCCAGGCGATCAAGGCGGGCGACGCGCAGTGTGTGGTCGCCGGCGGGATGGAGTCGATGTCGAACGCGCCGCACTACGTCTTCGGGATGCGCGCCGGCATCAAGGCGGGGAACAGCCAGCTCGTCGACGGGATGATCCACGACGGCTTGTGGGACTCGTTCTCGAACACCCACATGGGGAACTTGGCGGAGTACAGTGCGAAGAAGGCGGGCGTGTCCCGCCAGGATCAGGACGCATTCGCGCTCGCGAGCCATCAGAAAGCCGTCGCCGCGATGACGGCGTGCCGCTTCAAGGCGGAGACGGTGGCCGTCGAGATTCCCGGGAAGCGGGGTCCCGGCGCGATCGAGAAGGACGAGGGCCCGCGAGCCGACACGACCCTCGAGGCGCTCGCCGCGCTCAAGCCCTCATTCGAGAAAGACGGGACCGTGACGCCTGGGAACGCGCCGGGCCTGAACGACGGCGCCAGCGCGCTCGTCGTGACCTCGCTCGCGTTCGCGCGGGCGCACGGGCTCGCGCCCCTGGCGCGCATCACCGCCTACGCCACGGGCGGGGGCGAGCCCAAGGACCTGTTCTTCGCGCCGATCGTCGCGGTCCGGAACCTGATGGCGAAGGCCAAGACGCAGATCGCGGACTACGAGCTGATCGAGGCGAACGAGGCGTTCGCGGTGCAGGCGCTGGCCGACGGACGGGCGCTCGGCTGGGACTGGGACCGCGTGAACGTCAACGGCGGCGCGATCGCCCTGGGGCACCCGATCGGCGCGTCCGGTGCGCGCGTGCTCACGACCCTGCTGTACGCCCTCAAGGACCGCCACCGCACGACCGGGCTCGCCACCCTGTGCCTGGGCGGCGGCAACGCGGTGGCCTTAAGCGTGGAGATGCTCTGATGCCGGTGTCCTCGTCAGCCGTCCTCGCGGCTCAACCGCTCGCCCTGCGCCGCGCCGCGGCGGTCATTCTGGGCGCTGCCCTCGTGGCCGTCGCGGCGCAGGTGTCGATTCCCCTGCCCGGCACTCCCGTGCCGCTCACGCTCCAGCCCCTCGCCGTGCTCCTCGTCGGCGGCCTGCTCGGGCCGGTGCTGGGAGCGGCGAGCCTGATCCTGTACCTGGCGCTTGGCGCGGTCGGCCTGCCGGTGTTCACGCCGTACGGCCTGCCGGGACTCGCCCGGCTGCTCGGCCCCACCGGCGGCTACCTGCTCGCCTACCCTGTGGCGGCGTTCGCGGTGGGGAGGGTGGCCGGAGACGGGAAGCGGTGGGGGCGCCTGGCGCTCGCGCTGTTGGCCGGGTTGACGCTGATCCACCTGGGCGGACTGGCGCAACTCCTGATCCTGACGGGGAGCGTCACGAGCGCCGTGCGACTGGGAACCCTGCCGTTTCTCCTCGGCGACCTGTTGAAGCTGGGCATCGCGATCCTGGTTCTGCGACCCACCGTGAGTCCCCTCCGCGCGCGCCTATGACGGCGCGCGTTTCGTTTCCGGACCGGGCGAAACGCACCGGCGCCGCGGTCGCGTGGATCGCGTCGTTCGGCGTGGCGGGTGGCGCCTCGGGCTGGGCGGTGTCCCGCATCGGGCCCGAGCCGGGCCCGGCCTGGTCACTGGCGTGGAGCTCGCTCTCTGGTGCGGTCGGCTTCGCGCTCGCGACGTGGCTCGTCGGCCGCGTGCTCGACCGCCGGTCGTGGGCGTACCTGGGCTGGCGGCCGCGTACGAGGGTGCCGGCCGCTCTGCTCGCTGGAGTCCTGCTCGGCGCGGTGATGGCGGCGGGCGCGGCCGGACTCGCCGTGCTGGTCGGCGGGGCAACGATCACGAACACCGGAGACTGGGCGGGCTGGGGGAGGGCCACGCTCCCGCTCGGCACCGGGTTTCTGCTCGCCGCGATCACCGAAGAGCTGGCCTTCCGGGGCTACCCCCTGCGCCGTCTCGCCGACGCCCTGGGCGCGGGGCCCGCCACGTCGCTCGGCGCCATCGGCTTCGGGCTCGCGCACCTCGGCAATCCGAGCGCCACCGCGTTTTCCACCGTCAACGTCGCGCTGGCGGGCGTGTGGCTGGCGTGCGCCTTCTTCTCACCCGGCGCGATGCCGCTCGCGTGGGGAGCGCACTTCGGCTGGAATGCGACGCTCGCCCTCGGCTTCGAAGCGCCGGTGAGCGGGTATGTCTTCCCCCAGCCGGCAATCGCGTACCGCGCCGGCGCGCACGGCTGGATCGACGGAGGCGCGTTCGGGCCCGAGGGGGGGATCGTAACGACGCTCGTGATGCTCGTCGGGACGGTTGCGCTCGTCGCCTGGAGCCGGACGTTCCGGAAGGCGGAGCCGACGGCATGAGCCGGGTCGCGGTGGTCGGCGCCGGGACGATGGGCAACGGCGTCGCCCACGTCTTCGCGCAGCACGGGTGGGACACCGCGCTGATCGACGTCGCGCCCGGGTTGCTCGAGCGCGTGCTCGCCACCATCCGCGCCAACTTCGAGCGGCAGGTCAAGAAGGGGACGGTCACCGCCGAGCAGCGCGACGCCGCGCTGGCCCGCATCCGGACGTCGTCCAGTCTCGACGCCGTGAAGGACGCCGAGCTGGTGGTCGAAGCTGCGAGCGAACAGCCCGAGACCAAGTTCAAGATCTTCCGCGAGCTCGACCGGCTGGCGCCGGCAGCGGTCCTGGCCAGCAATACCTCGTCGATCTCGATCACCACCATCGCCGCGCAGACCAGGCGCCCCGGCCAGGTGATCGGCATGCATTTCATGAACCCCGTGCCGGTGATGGAACTGGTCGAGGTGGTCCGGGGCATGGAGACGGCGGATGAGACCGTGGTGAAGGTTGTGGAGGTTGTGAAGGCGCTGGGCAAGACTCCCGTCGTCGTGAATGATTCGCCCGGGTTCGTCTCCAATCGCGTCCTGATGCCGATGATCAACGAGGCCGTCTCGTGTGTGATGGAAGGGGTGGCGGCGCCGGACGCGGTGGATCAGATCATGAGACTGGGGATGAACCACCCTGTCGGGCCGCTAGCCCTGGCGGACCTGATCGGCCTCGATGTGTGTCTCCACATCCTCGACATCCTCCACCACGATTTCGGCGATCCCAAGTACCGTCCCGCGGCGCTGCTGCGAAAGATGGTCGCGGCGGGGCGCCTGGGCCGCAAGACCGGTCGCGGCTTCTATGTCTATCGCGATTGAGGCCGCTGGCCTCTCGGAGACGCAGCGCCAGATCGTCGATCTGGCGCGCGAGTTCGCGCGCACCCGGATCGAGCCGCACGCGGCGGAGTGGGACCGCACCGCGCACTTCGCGCGCGACGTGCTCGACGAGCTGGGCAAGCTTGGCTTCCTCGGCATGTCCACGCCCGAGGAGTACGACGGGATGGGACTCGACACACTCACCTATCTGCTCGCGCTCGAGGAGCTCGCGGCCGCCGACGCCAGCGTCGCCGTCTCGGTCTCCATCCACAACGCCATCCCCGCGACGATGCTGTTGCGCCACGGCGACTCCCGCCAGAAGGAGCGCTGGCTCAAGCCGATGGCCCGCGGCGAGCTGCTCGCCGGCTTCGCCCTCTCCGAGCCCGAATCGGGCTCGGACGCGGCATCGCTCTCGGCGCGGGCGCTGCGGGCCGGGGACCAGTGGGTGCTGTCGGGCACCAAGGCGTGGGCCACCAACGGCGGCACCGCGGATGTCATGATGATCATGGTGCGCACCGACCGGCCCGATGCGCGGCGCGGCGCGAAGGGGATCTCCACGTTCATTGTGCCGACCGATGCCCCGGGTTATCGTCCGGGGAAGCCGGAAGACAAGATGGGCCTGCGCGCCTCGAACACCGCCGCGATCGCGCTCGAGGACGTCCGGCTCACCGCGGACCACCTGCTGGGTGAAGAGGGGCAGGGGTTCGTCTACGCGATGGAGGGGCTGGACGTGGGCCGGCTGGGGATCGCGATCCAGGCGGTGGGGATCGCGCGGCGGGCGCTGGAGCACGCGCTCGCGTACTGCGCCGAGCGCAAGCAGTTCGGTCAGCCGTTGCGGGAGTTCGAGGCGGTCCAGTTCAAGCTGGCCGACATGGCGACGCGGGTGGAGGCGGCCCGCGCCCTGGCGCACGCGGCGGCGGCGCGCCGCGACCGCGGCGAGTCGATCACTTCGCAGGCGAGCATGGCCAAGCTGTTCGCCTCGGAGACCGCGATGTGGGTCACGACGCAGGCGGTGCAGCTGTTCGGCGGGTACGGCTACATGCGCGACTTCCCGGTGGAGAAACTGTTTCGCGACGCAAAGGTGACCGAGATCTATGAAGGCACCAGCGAAATCCAGCGGATCGTCATCGCCCGCGGTCTCTACCCTGGGGGTTAGCCCCGGGCGTGAGCCCCGGGCCACGCGTTCGTTCGAGCTGTTCTCGCTGCTCGCCGAGCACGACCACGAACAGGTGAGCTTCGCCTACGAGCCGTCGTGCGGCTACCGCGGCATCATCGCCATCCACTCGACCGTGCTCGGGCCCGCCCTCGGCGGCACGCGGTTCTGGAACTACCGCAGCGACGAGGAGGCCCTGGTCGATTGCCTGCGGCTGGCGCGCGGGATGACGTACAAGGCCGCGGTGGCCGGGCTCAATCTCGGCGGCGGCAAGAGTGTGATCCTCGGCGACAACCGCACGACCCGGCGGGAGGCGCTGTTCCGGGCACACGGCCGGCACGTGGAGTCGCTGAAAGGCCGCTACATCACGGCCGAGGACGTCGGCACGTCGACCTCCGACATGGAGTACATCAAGGCGGAGACCAACCAGGTCACCGGCTTGATCGGCAAATCGGGCGATCCGTCGCCGGTGACGGCGTACGGCGTGTACCGTGGTATGAAGGCGTGCGCGGCATACCGCTACGGTTCAGACCGCCTCGCGGGGAAGACCGTCGCGCTCCAGGGGTGCGGCAGCGTGGGGTACCATCTCGCGCAGCTGTTGCACGCCGAAGGCGCGAAGCTCGTGTGCGCCGACATCGACCCCCAGCGGGTGAAGCGCGTAGTGGACGAATGGGGGGCGACGGCGGTGGCGCCGAGCGAGATCTACGGCGTCCCGGCCGACGTCTTCGCCCCCTGCGCCATGGGCGCCGTAATCAACGACGATACGATCCGGCGGCTCGAGGTCGAGATCGTGGCGGGCGGGGCGAACAACCAGCTCGCGGAAGACCGCCACGGCGACCTGCTCGAGGAGCGGCACATCACCTACGCCCCCGACTACGTGATCAACGGCGGCGGGCTGATCAACGTGAACGCCGAGCTGCACGGCTGGTCCCCGGAGCGGGCGCGCAGCAAGGCCGGTGAGATCTACGACACGATCCTGCGGGTGTTCGAGATCGCGCGGGACGAAGCGATCCCGAGCTACCGGGCGGCCGACCGGCTCGCCGAGCAGCGCATCGAGGCGATCGCGCAGGTGCGGCGCAGCCATGTCTGAGCAGGTGTACGTCGGGGCGGACCACGCGGGCTTTCAGCTGAAGCAGAGGGTGGTGGACGAGCTGCGCCGACTCGGCTACGAGCCGGTGGACGTGGGCCCGAAGGCGCTGGACCCGGCGGACGACTTTCCGGACTTCGGCAAGCCGGTGGCCGACGCGGTGAGTCGGGGCGTGGCGCAGCGCGGCGTGCTTACCTGCGGGACGGGGCTCGGTATGGCGTACGTGGCCAATCGGTTCCCGCGCGTGCGCGCCGCGGTCGCGTGGAGCCCCGAGATCGCCGAGCTGGCGCGCAAGCACAACGACGCCAACGTGCTCGTGCTGCCGTCGCGATTCGTGAGTGAGGAGGAGGGGATGGAGATTCTGCACCGCTGGCTCGACACCGGGTTCGAAGGCGGGCGCCACGCGCGGCGCGTCGCCAAGATCGAACCATGATTGACCGGCGCGCGCACCTCGCGCAGGCCGACCCGGCCATCTACGCGCTGATCCAGCGGGAGGTGGAGCGCCAGGAGCACGGGCTCGAGCTGATCGCGAGCGAGAACTTCGCCACCATGGCCGTCATGGAGGCCATGGGCACGGCGCTCACCAACAAGTACGCCGAGGGGCTCCCCAAGAAACGGTACTACGGCGGCTGTGAAGTCGTGGACGAGGTGGAGCAGCTCGCGATCGACCGCGCCAAAGCGCTGTTCAAAGCCGAGCATGTGAACGTGCAGCCGCATTCGGGTGCGCAGGCCAACATGGCGGCCTACCTCGCGGTGGCGAAGCTGGGGGATACCCTGCTCGGGCTGGCGCTGCCGCACGGTGGCCACCTGACGCACGGCTCGCCCGTCAACTTCTCCGGTATGCTGTTTCGGCCCACCGCCTACGGCGTGCGCGAGGACACCGGGCGCATCGACTACGATCAGGTGCGCGAGATCGCCCGGCGCGAGCGGCCCCGAATCCTGGTCGGGGGCGGCAGCGCCTACGCCCGGGTGATCGACTTCGCCGCCCTCCGGAGCGTCGCCGACGAGGTCGGGGCCATCTTCGTGGTCGATATGGCGCACTTCGCCGGTCTCGTGGCGGCGGGCATTCACCCGTCGCCGGTGCCGCACGCGCAGATCGTCACCACCACGACGCACAAGACGCTGCGCGGTCCGCGCGGCGGCCTGATTCTCTGTCTGGAGGCGTACGCCAAGGACGTGGACAAGCTGGTATTCCCCGGCATTCAGGGCGGCCCGCTCGAGCACGTCATCGCGGCGAAGGCCGTCGCGCTGGGGGAAGCGATGACCCCGGCATTCAAGCAGTACGCGATCCAGGTCGTGAAGAACGCGCAGGCGCTGGCGGCGGCGCTCGTGGAGCGCGGCTACGCGATCGTGTCGGGAGGCACCGACACGCATCTCATGCTCGTGGACCTGCGACCCAAGGGTCTCACGGGCAAGGAAGCGCAGGCCCTGCTCGATCGCGCCGGAATCACGGTCAACAAGAACACCATTCCCGGCGACCCGCAGTCGCCGTTCGTGACGAGCGGGATCCGGATCGGCACGCCCGCCGTCACCACGCGCGGCTTCACGGAAACCGAAATGGAGAGGGTGGCCGACATGATCGACACGGTCCTCACGAATCAGGACGACGCCACGCTGGCGCGGGTCAAGGCCGAAGTGCGCGAGCTGACGGGTCAATTTCCCTTGTACGCGGCACCCTCCCGCCAGGCCGTGGGAGCGCGCCGTGGCTGAGCGGCCGTCGCGCGGCTCGGGGTCGTTCACGGTGCACATCGCCGACGAGCTCGAGGTCTACTTCAACGAGGTCGCGCACGGGCGACCGGTGGGGTTCGTGGCGTCGTCCAAGTGGAAGCCACCGACGGACATCTACGAGCTCGAGGACGCGCTCGTGGTCTACATGGACATCGCCGGCATGCGTGCGGAGGATTTCACGGTCGAGTTCGCCGACGGCATCCTCACCATCGGGGGCGAGCGCAAGCCGCGCCGCGAGGGGAAGCCGCACTACCACGCGATGGAGGTGCAGGTGGGCCCGTTCGAGCGCCGCTTCCGGCTGCCGGTGCCGGTCGACCCCGATTCGATCCGCGCGAGCTACGAGCACGGCTTCCTCGAGGTGCGCCTCGCCAAGATCCCGGCGCGGCTGTCGGGTCCCCAGTCGGTGAAGGTGCAGTAGATGGACCGCCTTCCGATCCTCCCGCTCGGCCAGCTGGTGGTGTACCCCCACGTCGTGCTCCCCATGGCGCTGTCCGATCCGAACGCGGTGCACCTCATCGACGAAGTGGTGCAGGGGAACAAGCGCCTCCTCCTGGGCGTCGTGAAGCCGCTCGCCGGCGGGGAACCCCCGGAGGGCGCGGTGATGCAGGCGCGGCCGGACGAGCTGTACGAAGTGGGGACCCTGGGCTCCGTGGTCCGGATGCTGAAGCTCGGCGACGGCTCCGTGCGCGTGATGGTGCAGGGCCTCGAGCGCGCCCGCCTGGTCGACGTGGGGCCGGCCGAGCACTGGCTCGTCGCGGGCTACGAGACGCTCGCGTCCGGTGCACCCGAGGATGCCCGCACCGAGGCGCTCAAGCGCACCGTGCAGGCGCAGTTCTCCCGGGTCATCGACATCGCGCCGTACCTGGGGGAGGAGCTGCACGAGGTGCTCGCCGGCATCACCGACGGCTCGAAGCTCGCCGATTTCGCCGCCGCCAATCTCGACCTGGCGCTGCCCGCCAAGGCCGAGCTGCTCTCGATCGATGACGTGAACCGCCGGCTGGAGCGCCTCGCCGAGCTGCTGGGGCACGAGCTGCAGGTGCTCGAGGTCGGGACGCAGATCCAGGAGAAGGTGAAATCCCGGCTCGACGCGAACCAGCGCGAATACGTGCTGCGCGAGCAGCTGCGTGTGATCCGTCAGGAGCTGGGGGAGGACGAAGGCGACGACGAGCTCACCGAGCTCGGGAAGCGGCTCGAGGAAGGCGGGTTGTCGCCCGAGGCGCGCAAGGTCGCCGACCGCGAGCTCAAGCGGCTGCGCCAGATGTCGCCGCAGTCGGCCGAGTACCACGTGGCCCGCACCTACCTCGAGGTGTTCGCCACGCTCCCGTGGAGCCGCACCTCCGAGGACCGGCTCGACCTGAAGGCCGCCCGCGAGATCCTCGATCGCGACCACTACGACCTGAAGGCGGTGAAGGAGCGTATCCTCGAGTATCTCGCGGTGCGCACCCTCAACCCGCAGGCGCGCGGCAGCATCCTCTGTTTCGTGGGGCCGCCCGGCGTCGGCAAGACGTCGCTGGGCCAGAGCATCGCCGAGGCGCTGGGGCGGCGCTTCACGCGCGTGTCGCTCGGTGGCGTGCGGGACGAAGCGGAGGTCCGCGGCCATCGCCGCACCTACGTCGGTGCCCTCCCGGGTCGCATCATCCATGCGCTGCAGCGCTGCGAGACGCGCAACCCCCTGCTCATGCTCGACGAGGTGGACAAGATGGGTGCCGACGTCCGGGGCGACCCGACGGCCGCGCTGCTCGAGGTGCTCGATCCCGCGCAGAACGCCTCGTTCGTCGACCACTACCTCGAGGTCCCGTTCGATCTCTCGGGCGTCATGTTCATCGCCACCGCGAATAGCCTCGCGCCGATCCCCGACCCCTTGCTCGACCGCATGGAGGTTCTCACCTTACCGGGGTACACCCCCGGCGAGAAGCTCGCGATCGCGAAGCGCTTCCTGCTGCCGCGGCAGTTCAAGGAGACAGGGCTCACACCGGAGCGGGCGAGTCTGGCCGACGCGGCGCTCGAGCGCCTGATCGCGGAATACACGCGGGAGGCGGGCGTGCGGCAGCTAGAGCGCGAGATCCAGGGCGTGCTCCGCAAGGCGGCGCTCGAGGTCGTGGAGGGACGGGCCGGGGCGGTCCGGATCTCGATGAAGAACCTCGAGAAGTATGCCGGTCAGCCCAAGGTGCAGAGCGAGGTGGCTGGGCGCAGCCCGGAAGTCGGCGTCGCCACCGGCCTCGCGTGGACACCGGTGGGCGGCGACATCATGTTCATCGAGGCGATCCAGATGCCGGGGAAGGGCCAGATCACCCTGACCGGGCAGCTCGGGGACGTGATGAAAGAGTCGGCGCAGGCGGCGTGGAGCCTGTTGCGGGCGCGCGCCGGAGCTCTCGGCATTCCGCTCGATGCGTTCACGCAGACGGACGTGCACCTGCACGTCCCGGCGGGGGCGGTCCCCAAAGACGGGCCGTCGGCCGGGATCACGATGGCCACCGCGCTCGCGTCGCTGTTGTGCCAGCGCCCCGCGCGCCACGACGTGGCGATGACGGGCGAGCTGACGCTGCGCGGCCGGGTGCTCCCGATCGGGGGGCTCAAGGAGAAGCTCACGGCGGCCGCCCGCGCCGGGGTCAAGACCGTGGTCGTGCCGGCGCGCAACCAGAGCGACATCGTGGAGGTACCCGACGAAGTGAAGAAGCTGCTCGAGATCAAGCCGGTCGACACGCTCGACGAGGTGCTCGAGCTCGCGCTGCTCGAGCCGCGCGTGGCGCGGTCGGTCGACGTGCGGGCGCGCAAGCCCGGGAGCCTCGAGGTGCGGCCGTGAGCGACTTCGCGACGCTGCAGGAAGCGTTCGAGCGGATCGGCCAGCAGGACGGCCGCTACCACGAGCGCGGCTACCTGTTCGTGCTCGCGGCGCTCGAGTACGCCCAGGGCAAGCTACCGACGCGCCGCCACCTGAGCGGGGCGGAGCTCGCCTGGGCCTGCCGCGACTTCGCGCTCGAGCAGTTCGGGCTGCTCGCGCCCACCGTGCTCCGCCACTGGGGGATCACCAGCACCGAGGACTTCGGCCACATCGTCTTCTCCCTGATCGACGTCGGCCTGCTGGCGCGGCAGCCGAGCGACAAGGTCGAAGACTTCGATCGGGTGTACGACTTCTCGGCAGTGTTCCGGGCCGGGTACCGCTGGCCCGGCCTGGAGCGCGGATAGCGGGCGCTGGACCGGGGAAGGGGGTGCCGCATGAGCACGGACGCCAGGGAATGGCCCGCCTGCAAGAAATGCCAGCAAGGTCTACTGATTCCGTTGTCGGATTACGGGCGCGACGGCGCGCCGATCACCTACAAGGCGTGGGTCTGCAGCAACCCGGAATGCGGGTTCAACATTCGCATCGATAACGGGGAGATCTCCTTCGGTCGCGCGATCGGCCAGAGCTTCAAATAAGGCTTGGACGCGGTGCGCACGCCCGCGGTGAGCGGGAGCTTCTATCCGAGGACGAAGCGCGAGCTGGAGCGCGCTGTTCGCGAGCTCCTCGAGGCCGTCCCCCCGACGAGCCCCGCGCCAGCGCGCGCCGCCGTGGCGCCGCACGCCGGTTACGTCTACTCGGGGCTGACCGCCGCGCACGTGTTCGCTCGCCTCGCCATCCCGCCCGTCGTGGTGATCCTCGCGCCCAACCACACCGGCGTGTGCGGCGCGCGCGGAGGCGCGTCGCTGTGGGAGGACGGCGCGTTCCGCACCCCCTTGGGCGACGTCCCGGTGGACGCACGGTTCGCCGCCGCGTTGCTCGAGGCGTCACCGCTCGTCGGCGTCGACCACACCGCGCACGCCGGCGAGCACGCCGTGGAGGTGGAGGTACCCTTTCTCCAAATGCGCCGGCCGGACGTGCGGATCGTCCCCCTGGTACTCGCCTGGGACGGGTGGGACGGCTGCCGCCGGCTGGGCGAGGCGCTCGCGGGCGTCACCGAGCGCTGGTCCGAGCCGGTGCTGCTGCTCGCCTCGAGCGACCTGACCCATTACGAGCCCGCCCGCGTGGCGGAGCGGAAGGATCGGCTGGCACTCGAGGCCGTCGCGGCGTTGGACGGCGAGGAGCTGCTGCGGCGCTGCCGGCGTGAGGGGATCTCGATGTGCGGTCGCGCGCCCACCGCCACCGTCGTCGTCGCGGCCCGCACGCTGGGCGCGGCGCGCGCGGACGTCGTGCACTACAGCCACTCCGGCATGGTGACCGGTGACGACGCGGCCGTGGTGGGTTACGCCGGGGTGCTGATCCCGTGAATCCGATCCCCGTGCTGTCGGCGACCGAAGCCGCCGCGTGGGATTCGGCGGCCCGCACCCAGTACCGCATCCCCTCGCGCGTGCTGATGGAAGCCGCCGGCCGCGCGGTCGCCCAGGTGATCGTGCGCGAATTCGCCGACGTGATCAGCCGCGGTGTGCTGGTCGCTGCCGGGGCGGGGAACAACGGCGGCGACGGCTGGGTCGTGGCGCGGGCGCTCCATGCGGCGGGCGTGCCCGTCTGCGTGTCGGGCCTCGATCCCAAGACCGACGATGCCATCGACAGCCGCGCGCTGGCGCGCGTGGACGGCGTGCGGGAGATCGGCCGGGAGGAGCCCTGGCCCGCCGCCGCCGTGGCCGTGGACGCCTTGCTCGGCACCGGCGCCGCGGGCCCCGCGCGCGGCGACGTGCTGGCGCTGGCGCAGCGGCTGGTCGCGTACGGGGCGACCCTGGTCGCCGTCGACGGACCGACCGGGCTCGACCTGTCGAGCGGCGAAGCGCACGGCCCGGTGCGCGCCGCGCTGTCGGTGACGTTCGGCGGCCCGCGCCGCGGCCACCTGCTGGCGCGCGACTGGTGCGGCAAGATCGTGGTCGTGGACATCGGGCTTCCGCCCGCCGACCCGTCGTGGCCGCTGCTCGTCACTGATGGGTGGGCGGGTGCGCGGCTCCCCAAGCTGACGCCGACGATGCACAAGGGCGACCGCGGCCGCGTGACCGTCGTGGGCGGCTCGAACGGCATGACCGGCGCCGCGTTGCACGCCGCGCGCGCGGCACTCGCGGCTGGGGCCGGGCTGGTGAAGCTGGTCGCCGGACCGGAGACGATCGTGGCGGCACGCGCCAGCCTTCCCGACGTGCTCACCGTGGAGTCCACGCTCGGGCCCGAGCTCGAGCCCGACGCCGCGGAGGCGCTCGAATGGGCCGACGCGCTCGTCGTGGGGCCGGGGCTCGGCCGCGCGTCGGCCCGTACGCCGTTCCTGCAGGCCGTGCTGGCGCGTCGCCCCGTCCCGACGGTCGTGGATGCCGACGCCCTCATCCTGTTCCAGGGGCCCACCGAGCGCCCGGTCGTGCTGACGCCGCACCTGGGGGAGTTCCGCGCGCAATTCGGCGATCAACTGGCCGATGCGGCGGCGAATGACCGGTGGGGGGCGGCGGCCAAGGCCGCGCAAAAAATCAAGGGGACGGTGCTCTTGAAAGGCGTGCCCAGCGTGATCGCCGATCTGCGCGGGCCGATCCACGTCGTCGCGAGCGGCAACCCCGGGCTAGCGACGGGTGGCTCGGGGGACCTGCTTGCCGGATTCATCGGAGCGTTTCTGGCGCGCGGCAGTCCGGGTCCCGAAGCGGCGGCGCTCGGCGCGCACGTGCTGGGGCGGGCGGCCGAGCACGGAGCGCGGCAGTGGACAGCCCGCAGCCTCCGGCCCGCCGACGTGCTCGCGGCGTTGCCCGACATCTGGCGCACTTGGGCGCATGCGAGAGCGGTCGGACCTCCGGTGCTCGCGGAGCTCGAGCTTCCGGAGACGGCGTGAGGCAGACGGCTGGACGGGTAGACGGTCAGACGGCCGGTGTGGCGGTGCTGGCCGCGGTACTGCTAGCCGTCTACCCGTCTATCCGTCTATCCGTCCAGTCTTCTCGCTGGCGCCCCGAGGAGCGGGTGCTCATCAGCGACTTCTCCGCGGTCGAGGCGGTCGCGGCGTCCCCGTTCACCGTGTTCGCCGCGACGACCCACGGCCTTACGATCTACGACCGCCAGACGCGGACCTGGCGCCTCCCCGTCACGTCGCTCGAGGGCTATCCTGCGGCGCGCGTGCGGGTCGCGCTCGCGGACGGCGTCGGCGACGCCGTGTGGCTCGGCACAGCCGAAGGGTGGGCGCGCTACGACGCCGGCGTCCGGACGTGGGAGCAAGGGGCCGTCCCGGGCGGTGTCGCGAGCCTGATGCTCGACGCGCGGGATCAGGCGAGCGGCATCTTCGTGCAGGGCGCCTTCGGTTGGGGTTTCCTGCCCCGCGGGGCGCTCTTCCCGGTGCAAGACCGGCCGCTCCCGCCGCCGGGCCAACGCGTCACGCCACTCGACCCCCGCAGGGCGCTCGCCCAGGCGCCGTTCGCCGAGGCGATGCGGGCTCTCATCCTCACGGACGCGCGGCTCGCGAGCTACCGCTTCACGGCGGCGGCGCGGTCTCCAGACCGGAGCGAGCTGTTTTTCGGATCGGACGGCGCGGGCGTCGTGCGCGTCGATCCCGCGACCGGGGAGTGGAACCGCCTCGTGTTCGGGTTGATCGCGACGCGCGCCGGTGCGGTTGCGGCGGCGCCCGGCGGCGTCTGGGTGGCGTCGGCGGGACGCGTGGGCGAGCGGCGCGGGGTGACCTGGGTCCCCGTGGATCTGTCGGCGGACACGACGATCGAAGGCACGGGCACACTGGGGTTTCCCTGCGTCGAAGGGAGACGGCTGCTGGCGCAGGGGCGCTCCCTCTGGGTCGCCTGCGAGCGAGGCATCGTCCGAGTCGATGCCCGGAGCTCAGGGATCAGACTGTTCCCGATGGACGCTCCTGCCGCGCTCGCTCCGGCGCCCGACGGCGTGTGGGTCGGGAGCGCGCGCGGCCTGTTCGTGGTGACGAATCACGACCAGCTCGTCTCGGTCGGCCAGGTAGGACAGCCGGTGCTGGCGTTGGCGGCCGTGCGCGAGAGCCTGTGGGTAGGGACGCCGGGCGGTCTCGCGTTGCTCGCGCCGGGGACGAACGACGTGGTCGTGCCGCCCGGCGTGGCGGAGCAACCGGCACTGCGCGCGCCGATCGTGGCGCTCACGCTGCTCGCGGACACGCTCGTCGCCGTGACGCCCGAGCAGCTCGCCTGGCGCGATCCGGCCAGCGGACGGTGGACGGTGCTGCGGACCCGGGCCGAGCTGGGCCGCGTGACCGCGCTCGCCCCGGACGTCACGAGCCCGGCAAATGGGGGCGGGGGGGGGGTCTGGATTGCGGGGACCAGCGGTCTCGGGTTCTGGGACATCGGGCGCGCGACGTTCCGCACGCTCACGGTGCCGCTCGACGTGCCAGCGCCCGTGCGCGACGTGGCGGTCGATCCGCCCTACGTGTGGGTGGCCACGGACAGCGGTCTGGTCCGATTCGCGCGCGACGCGGCGCTGCGGTGAGCGCCAACCTGCGCCTCGGCGGTGGTGGGGAGTTCGACCGCTTGCGCCGGATCTTCGCTCGATTGGGGCGGACCGGGCGGGACTTGGGCGACGACTGCGCCCTGGTTCGTGTCGGGCGTGCCTGGCTGGCGGTCAGCATCGACCTGAGTCTCGAGGGCGTGCATTTCCGGACCGACTGGCTGTCGTTCGCTGACATCGGGCGGCGGTCGGCCGCGGCGGCGCTCTCAGACCTCGCGGCCGAAGCGGCGGCGCCGATCGGGGTACTCGTTTCGCTGGGTGTCCCCGGAAAAGGCCGGGGAAGAGGGAAGGGGGAAGGGGACCGAGCGGCCGAGATCATGGCGGGCGTGGCTGCCGCGGCGAGGAGTGTGGGCGCCTCGGTGCTGGGTGGCGACCTGGTCCGCTCGGAGCGCTACATCGTAGACGTCTGCGTGCTGGGTTGGACGACGCACCCGGTGCGGCGCGACGGCGCGCGGCCCGGAGACGGCCTGTGGGTGACGGGCGCGCTGGGTGGAGCGCAAGCCGCGCTGCGCTCGCTCACCCGGGGTCAACGTCCGGGGCCCGCACTGTTCCGCCGGTTCGCGCATCCCGAGCCGCGCATCGCCGCGGGGCGGCGGCTCGCCGACCTTGGGGCGCGCGCGATGATCGACATCTCCGACGGCCTCGCGGCGGATGCCGCGCACCTCGCCGCGGCGTCGGGCGTCCGGGTCGAGATCGCGCTCGAGCAGGTCCCCTGTTTTCGCGGCGTCGATCGCCACCGCGCCGCCGCGAGCGGCGAGGAGTTCGAGCTGCTCGCCGCACTGCCGTCTCGCTTCCGCGAGCGCGACGCGCAGACGTTCCGGCGGGCGACGGGCGTGCCGCTCACGCGGATCGGGCGCTGTGCGCGTGGGTCGGGGGTCCGCGTCACCGACTCCGGCCGGTCGATCGCGCCGCCCGCGGGCTACAATCATTTCCCCGCACGATGATCCGCACCGTCTGGTTTTACGCGGTGCTCGTCGTTTCGAGCGTGATTCACGCGAGCGGCGTGCTTGTCGCGGCTCTGTTGGGCGTGAAGCGCCGCCCCGGCGGCATCTACGATTGGGGGGCGAGCGATTGGGCGCGCGACATCATCGCAGCGGCGGGCACGGCGGTCGAGCTCGAGGGACGCGAGCGCATCCCGCCGCACCAGCCCGTCGTGTACGCCTCCAACCATTCCTCCATGTTCGACATCTGGGCACTCGCCGCGGTGCTCCCGGGATCCGTCCGCTTCGTCGCGAAACAGGAGCTCGTGAAGGTTCCGCTGCTGGGCCGGGCGATGCTCGCGGCGGGCCACGTCGCGATCGATCGCTTCAATCGGGCGCGTGCCTTCGAGGCGTACGAGCGTGCGGCCGCGGTGATCCGCGGCGGCATTTCCGCCGTGGTGTTTCCGGAAGGGACCCGCAGCCGCAGCGGGGAGCTGCTGTCGTTCAAGAACGCGCCGTTCGGCCTCGCCATCGCCGCGGGCGTGCCCGTCGTGCCGGTCTACGTCCACAACACCTTCGAGATTCTTCCCAAGGGCGGCATCCGGCTGCGCCCGCGGCCGATCCGGATCCTCGTCGGCGAGGCGATCCCCACGGCGGGGCTCTCGCTCGACGACCGGCAGCGGCTCGCCGACCGCACCCGGGCCGTCCTGCTCGGTCTCCGGGCGCGCGTTGACTCGGGGGACGCCTCCCGCTAGGGTAGGGGCCACGATGAGCACCATCATTTCCGTGCACGCGCGCGAGATCCTCGACAGCCGGGGCAACCCGACCATCGAAGCGGATGTCACGCTGGCGAGCGGCGCCGCGGGCCGCGCCGCGGTGCCGAGCGGGGCATCCACCGGAGAGCACGAGGCGGTCGAGCTGCGCGACGGCGATCAGAAGCGCTTCCTCGGCAAGGGCGTGCTCGAGGCGGTCAAGAATGTGAACGAGGTGATCGGGCCGCGGCTCGAGGGGATGTCGGCGGAGGAACAGATCGGCGTGGACTACGCCATGCTCGAGCTCGACGGCACGCCGAACAAGAGCCACCTCGGTGCCAACGCGATTCTGTCGGTGTCGATGGCCGCCGCCCGGGCGGCGGCGCAGGACGCCGGGCTGCCCCTGTATCGCTATCTCGGCGGACCGGTCACGAACGTGTTACCGGTGCCGATGATGAACATCCTGAACGGCGGCGCCCATGCCGCGAACACGGTCGACTTTCAGGAGTTCATGGTCGTGCCGATCGGCGCCGAAAGCTTTCCGGAGGGCCTGCGGATCGGCGTGGAGGTGTTTCACGCACTCAAGAAGGTGCTGGCCAAGCGCAACCTCTCCACCGCGGTGGGCGACGAAGGGGGGTTCGCGCCCAACCTGCCGAGTGACGAAGCCGCGCTCGAAGCGGTGATGGCGGCGATCGACGCCGCAGGGTACGAGCCCGGCAAGGACGTGGCGATCGCGCTCGATCCGGCGGCGTCCGAATTCTTTCAGGACGGCTGCTACGTCTTCAAGAAGAGCGGCGCGGGAACCAAGACGGCGGAGGAGATGGTCGCGCTCTACAAGGGCTGGATCGATCGGTACCCCATCGTGTCGATCGAAGACGGACTCGCCGAGGACGATTGGGCGGGCTGGGCGAAGCTCACCGAAGCCCTGTCGTCGCGGGTGCAGCTCGTCGGTGACGATCTGTTCTGCACCAACATCGAGCGGCTCGACCGCGGCATCGAAGAGGGGGTCGCGAACGCCATCCTCATCAAGCTGAATCAGATCGGGTCGGTGACCGAGACGCTGCAGTGCATCGAGCACGCCCGCTCCAACGGCTACGGCGCCGTGATCTCGCACCGCTCGGGAGAGACCGAGGACACCTTCATCGCCGATCTGGCCGTCGGGGCCGGGGTCGGGCAGATCAAGACGGGCAGCGCCTCCCGCACCGACCGCGTCGCGAAATACAACCAGCTGCTCCGGATCGCCGAAGAGCTGGGCGACGTGGCCTACTATCCGGGCCGCGACCTGTACGGCCTGTGACCCGCCCCCGCCTCGCCGGCATCGCCGGCGCCGTCGTGCTCGCGGGGCTCGCGTTTCAGGCGGGAGAATACGGCACGGTCGACTGGCTGAAGCTGCGGCGCCAGCTCATCCAGGAGCGCCGGGCGGTGCGGGATCTCGAGGTGGAGGTCGACTCGCTCGCGCGGCTCGCCCGCGCCCTCGAGAGCGACCCGGCCGCCCAGGAGCGCGCGGCACGGGAGCAGTTCGGAATGATTCGCAGAGGCGAGATTCTCTACCGGTTGGTGCCCCAGGCAGACACGTCCGCGGCGCCGCCCCGCTGAGGCGCGGGTTGCCGCCCGCTGTTCAGCGACCGCCGATCCCCAACGCGAAGCTGACGGCCTCGACCGACTCGCTACGGCCGCCACTTGCCAGCTGAGCGCCGTCCACGCGGTACCCGAGCCGGAACCACACGGCGGAGCCACGCGGGCGCAGCACGACGCCCGCTTCGCCGCCTTGCATGTGGTCGATCGGCTCGGGGAGGTTCACCTTGGCCGAGAGCGCGTACCACAGCTCGACGTACGTCTCGAGCCGCGTCGAGGGAAGGGCGCCCTGCACCCGGGCCCGTGCCTGCCACATCACCCAGCGCACGGTCGTGGTATCGAAGACGAACGCGCGGACGTGCGGCCCCACGCCGAGCGTGAGCCACGGCACGGGCTGTACGCCGAGCAGCAGCCGGGCTTCAACGAGATCGCGCGGGACGGTGTCGGTAGACCCGCTCCTCGGCTCCAGTCGGCCCTCGAGGTACGTCGCGCTCAGCGTAACCTTGTCGAGACTGACGCCCGCTTGGACGCCGAACGTCGGGCCGCCGAACGACCCGGCATCGGCCCCCCCGAGCTTCGATCCGTACCGCACGAGCGCGCCGTCCGCGAAGGCGCGGCCGCGGGGGCGCTGCTGCGCCGCGAGCCCCGCGGTCAGCACGGTGAGGCCGGCGACGGCGACCACGAGAGTCTTCATTGGGCCCCCAGTTCCACGACGCTCGCCGCTCCGGCGCGTACGATCAGCCGGACTTCGGCGCGGGCTTGCGCGTTTTGCTTCTGCACCTGCTCGAGACGGCGCCGGTAGGCCTGCGCGGCGGTGCTCGCGCCCGCCGCAAGGTCCACGGGGGGCCGGGATCGCTGTGCGACAAAGCTCGCGATCCCGGCACCGCCGATGGCAGCCGCGACCGCGAAGCGGCCTTTGAAGCCGCCGGCGTCCTGCGCGACGATCGAGGGGAGCACCACCACGGCGAGGGCCGCCGCCAGGCCGCCGGCCAACGAGCGCACCGCCGGGCCCGAAGGCGCGTGCAGTGGTGCTGAGGTGCCGTCCGGCCGAGAGGGCCACGGCTGGGTGTCCGGCCGCGCCCGCTCGATCTCAAGCGCGACCTGGCGGACCAGGCGGCCCGCGCCGGCAGACCGGGGCGTGACCCGCAGCAGGTACCGACCGCTCTTCACCGGCTCTCCCTCGTCGGTCAGCCCGTCCCAGGTGACGGCGAGGCTCTCGGCGATCGACCCGGCGAAGACCTCTCGCACTGGCTTGCCGTCGGGGAGCGTGATGGCGACGGCGATGTCGTGCGGGGAGCTCGCCAGCAGCCGGGCGGTGAAGTGCTCCACCTTCGCGCGGAACTCGGTCACGGGCGGGACCTGCAGGAAGACCGTCTTCGTCTGCTGCCGCACTTCCTGAAACACGCCGGTCACTTGCGGCGGGAATATGATCTCGCTCGGCCGGTACTTTGGGTCGGTGACGGCGATCTGCCGGAAGGCGGCGAGGGCGGAGTCCCGGCGGTCGCGGAACAGCTCGGTCGCACCGAGATACGTGAGCGCCTGGAGTCGCTCGCCGGTGGAGAACGTGTCGCCCGTGGCGCGCGCCAGGCCGCGACGCAGCAGGGCGGCGGCCTGATCGTAGTCGAGGTTCTGGTACGCGCGTTCTCCTAGGGCGAGCAGTTCGCTGGCCGACTGCTGTGCGGCGACGCTGCGCGCGGTCAACCCGAACAGCGTGACCAGGAGCACTTGGAGAACGCGGCGCATCATGGGGCGAACTCTCGCAGAACGATGTCGGTGATCTTGAGCCGCTGACCCGAGGTGATCTCGAACGTCCGCTCGTACGGCTGGAAGCCCTCCCGCTCGACGCGCAGCGAGTGCGTCCCGGGCCAGATGGGCACGTCGGTCAGCGGAACGGTCCCGAGCAGCTGTCCGTCGATGTAGACGTTACCCCAGGGCATCGCGTTGACGGACAAACGGCCCAGCTCCAGGCGGCGCTCGGCACCGGCAGGCGGCGGCGTGGGCTTCGCGACGGTCTTCGGCGGTGCGGTGTGCGTCACGCGCGGCGCCGGGGCTCGCCGCAGCGGGGCCAAGACACGGGCGGTGCCAGGCGAGGCCTCGGGCTGCCCGCGCGGAAAGAGCGGGTTCGGCTGCGCCTCATGCTTCACGGTCGGCGCCGGGTCCGTCGAGGGCGGGGGGGCCGGGGGGGGCGGTGGCGGCAGCGGGGCGGAAACAGTCGCGGTCTCGGACGGGCGCCCCATACGCCGATCGAGCGGCGCGGCGGCGGGGAGCGACGACAGGGTGAGCCACACACCACCCGCCCCGAGCGCGAGCACCAGCCCGGCCGCCGCGGCGAGGCGGCGGCCCCCACGGTGCGGCTCGGGTTCGTCGTCCATGATCACGACGGGAGACCCCGGCCCGCGCCGCGGGTTCAAGGTGAACAGGGCGGCGCGCGCTCCGGCCCCCGCGCCCGGCGACGTGCCCCCGACCGCGGCGACCAGGTCGAGCACGCTCGGGAACCGCTCGGCGGGACGCTTGCTCAACCCCTGCCGCAGCGCCTCCGAGACGTGCGGCGGGATGTCCGCTCGGAGCTCGCTCAGCTTCGGCGAAGCGTCTCCCGCCGGTCGCGTGCCGCTCAAGCACTCGTAGGCGAGCGCCGCCAGCGCGTACTGGTCGGCCCCAGCCGTCGGCCCGCGCGCATTGAACGCCTCGGCGGCCGCCCGGGCGCTGACCACGACCTCCGCGACGGCGAAGTCCCCGACCAGCGCCCACTCGTTCGCGTCCAGCACGACGTTGCTGGACGACAGCGCGCCATGGACCACACCGCGCCGGTGCGCGTAGTCCAGCGCGCTCGCCACCTGCTCGAGCGTGCGCAGGCAGTGGGCCAGATCCATCGGTCCGCTGGTGCGGACGATCTCCGCGATGGAGCGACCTTCGACGTGCTTGGTGGAGAACCAGAGGAAGCTCGCCGTGGCGCCGCTGCGGTAGGTCGGGATGATGTGAGGATGATCGAGCGCCGCGGCTGCCTCGGCGGCGCGCCTGAACCGATCTTCCGCTCCCGCGTCTCTGAGCGGCTGGCGCGGAGCGACCTTCACCTGCACCTGCCGATCCTGACGCGGGTCGTAGGCGAGGTAGACAGCGGTCGTGGCCTCGTCCTCTGTCGGCAGCAGCGCCTCGATGCGGAATTCGCGCGCCAGCTCACGACGGGCGTCGAGCTCCGTCAGGGCGGAAGTCGGGGGGGCCGAGGCGGCCGGGGGAGGCGTCGTCTCGGCAGTGATACCGGGCAGCTGGTAGCCGCACACGGCGCACCCCGGCGCACCGTCCGGAATGTCGAAGAGCGAGCAGCGCGGACACTTCATCAGAAGACACCGATCTTGATCGCTCCGCTCATCGCGTCCCCCAGCCCTGCAACCTATACACCGGCGGCTCGATCGTTGCGAAGGTGCTCATGGCTTATCTGATTACACTATGCAAGCGCCGCACCGCGTCGCCGCGCTCCTGTGGCTGTGCTGGCCCGACGTCGCCTGAATCCGTCGGGCACCTATGTGGCGCGTACGCAACGGGTGTGGAACCGACACTCGCCGCGTCAGGGCGATTGCTCTGATCTTGAAATCTACCGAGACATTGTTCGGTCCGCTGTCCTGTCGTACGAGGCAACCATGACGAAGAGCACAGGCCTGTCCATACTCTTGCTGCTTGCCGCGGCGCAGCTCCCGGCTCAATCCCTGCCCGCCGACTCCCTCTTCGATCGTCTAATCGGGCACTGGGTGCTGCGCGGGACCATAGCCCGACAGGCGACAATCCATGACGTGACGTTCGACTGGATCCTGGGCCGCGAGTAACGAGAACGCGCGCCGAACGGCGCCGCGGCCTATGAGGCGGTCGTGCTGTTCGGCCGGGATCCTCGCTCTGGCGACTATGCGTGTCTATGGCTCGATAACACCGCCGCGGCTGCGTTCGATCCTCAGGGTATTGGACGAGGAACGGTGACGGGCGACTCGATTCCTTTCGTGTTCCACTACACACCCACAGACGGCTTCCATACCACGTTTGTCTACAATCGCGCGACGCACTCTTGGCAGTGGCACATGGACAATGACAGCGCTGGGGTGCGCCGACCGTTTGCTCGGGTGACGCTGACGCGGCGCTAGCCCGCCGGCGGTGCCTGGTCGTTTGCCGCCTAACAAGGACGGTGCCCTAGCAGCGCACCGGTGTTCGGAGTACTTTGGCGCGCAGAGTTCATACTGCCAACGGAGGGAGGTCCTGTGCGCCAGAGGGGCTCTTCACTCGGACTCGTCGCGGTCGCTTCGTTGCTCGCCGCCTGTTCGGAACGTCAGATAACGGCACCTTCGAATGCTCTCGACTTGGCTGCTTCGGCCGAGCGGCACGCCCGACAACCGGACTGCGAGCACGTCCGCGGTGCGTTTGTCTTCACGAGGTTCGCGTTCACGGGGCCGACGACCGCCGCCGGTGCAGGCACAGTGCGTGGGCACCTCTCCGGAACATTCACCGCCGAGTACTTCGATATTGCGCCGGAGGCCGACGGCGTGATCCACATGCACGCCCATCACACGATTACAAGACGCAAGGGGACGATCATGACGTCCGACGAGATCCGGCTCTTCCCGGATCCGGATCCAGCGTGGGTCCGACCCAGGTCGCGGCTGGAGGTGACTGGCGGAACGGGCGCGTATGAAGGAGCGACAGGCCTGCTCCTCACGGACGGCCGCGTGAACCTGAACGAGGTCCCGCCGGCCGGGTCAATCCAGTTTAGAGGACGGCTGTGCGTGCCGGATGCCGAGGAGGACGACGACCGATAGGACGCGCGTCCGGGTCACGCGCACGCCGCGACTTTCCCATTGTGGTTCCCGCCTTCGTGGCGGGCGGCTGCGATCACAAGACAGCGCCGCAGCACCGCGTTGACTTCGAAAGCCCACATTTTGTAACTTCGACGGCTTCTGGCGGCGTAGCTCAGCTGGTTAGAGCAGCGGAATCATAATCCGCGGGTCGTCGGTTCGAGTCCGACCGCCGCTACTGCGATTTCGCCAGGCCAACGGCGTGTCTTCGTGGTATGCGTGCCGAGCCGGCGCCAGCGCCGTCACAAAGACTTCAGGAACTCGATGACGGCTGCCTGATCGCTCGCGGACAGCTTACGAAACCGGTTGGACGCGTCGCTCGCTTCGCCGCGATGCCGCACGATGGCGTCGCGCAACGTGAGCGACGCGGCGTCATGCATCAACCGCGGACGCAGACGCACGCCCCATAACGGCGCCGTCCGCACCTTATTGCGGGTGCGGCCGACGCTGTCGATCGAAAACTCCCGCCACACGATTTTGTAGACGCTCGGCCCATAGTGCTCCGGCATCGCCATGACGATCCCGTCGCCGGTGCCGACGTTGTGCAGCAGGAAATCGCTGAAGGGGTGAAATGCCTTCTCGCCCAGCGCCGGCGGGATGGTGTCGGTGCCGCCGTTGATCGCGGTCCCGGCGGCGGCCGTGACCAGAGTGCGCACGTGACACGTGGCGCAGCCGATCGCGTCGAACAACTCCGATCCGCGGCGCGCCGCCGGCGTCGCGGCCAACACCGTGTCGCGGGCGGGCGCCTTGGTGGCCCGCAGGAAACGGGTGAACCGGTCGATATCCGCGAGCCCGTCCGCGGCCGTCGTGTTGTTCGGCTCGGATGCCGTATTGCACAGCGTGGTCACTTCGTCGGCCAACAGCCGGCTCGTGATGCCCATCTCATTGAGGTAGGCGTCTGCCGAGAACGACAGCAGACTGGCGTGCTGATCTTTCCAGCCGAACCGCCCGATGCGGGTTTCCCCCGGCGCTTCCAGGATCGGCACATAGAGCGCCTGGCCGCGGATCGTGCCGCGCGTGCTCCGGCGTTGCGCGCGCGCGATCTCGATCAGCGTTTCGTCGGCGACGGCCTCCACCAGCCCGTCGCCCAGCAGGCTGAGCGACGCGCGCGTCGTGCGAATGGTCTCGGTATCGGGCACCCGCTCTTGAATCTCGGAATCGGGGAATGCCGCGCTCGGGCAGATCGCCCGATCGTTGACGAGGGTGCGACCGGAGATGACGACCTTGCCGCGCGCGATCGGGATGTCCGCATTCTGGAACCGTCCGTCCGGGCCCAGGTGCCCCACTCGTAATTCGGTGATCTGACTCGCTCCGCCGGAGGTGGGGTTCTGGTGGCACTCGCGGCAGGCCTGGGCGTTGTAGAGCGGTCCCAATCCATCCGCGATTTCTTCCACCTCGTCGAACGCCTCGCGATCGGCTTGATGGGTGGAGTCACCAGCCGCGCCGTTGCTCAGGTCGTCGAAGCCGGTGGGCGCCTCCGCCGCGGTGCTGGGGACCGGGATCTGAATCGGGGGAGGGGGCGCGCTCACGCCGCACGCCTCGAGCGCCACCGTCACGGGAATGAGCCACACTGCGCCGCGGGCGACTGCGAGTGCCATCATGCGAGCCTCACCATATGAGTGGGTGACCCGGGTCGAGGCTAATCCTCAATTCTCGATCGCACAAGCAGTTAGCCCCGCCGGCGTGGGCAGTGTGGCCCCCGTCGCTGTTCGTTTCACCCCGGTAATTGCATATTGGTCCCCCTCTTATGGCCAGCACCGAGAAAGACGTCTGGGTGTTCCGGATCGTGCACCAGGACACGGGCAAGCCCGCCCAGGGCGTGCCCGTGACCGTGCTCGACAAGTCCGGGAATCCCGCGGGCTACTGGGTGAGCGAGGCCGACGGGACGGTGACGATCCCGCGGCGCGAGGTGGTCACGCTGCGGCTGCGGGTAGGGTTGCGGAACGAAGAGCCGATCGAGCTGGCGACCGCGACGCTCGGTGAAGGGCCGATCGATCTCGCGGCCCCGACCTGGCTGCCGCAGACCGGAGCGGGCACGAGCGAGCGCGCCGCGCGAGAAGCGGTCACGACCGCCCCGCCGCGTCCCGTCGAGCCGCACGACGTGCCCGGGCACGTCCTCTACTTCCAGCGCCTGGTGATGTTCGCGGACAGGGCGCCCAGACCGACGGGTGCGCCGCGGGATCCCGTAGCGGATTTCTTCGCGCTCGCGAGCGACGCGACGGCCCCGCTGCGCTACGGTGCGCTCGTCGAAGTCGAGGAGTCCTGGCAGTCGCTCGGCGTGCAGTGGGGCGAGCTGTTGTACAGCGTGTCGCTCACTCCGGGCGACGAAGCGCGCCTCGCGGTGCTGGACGGCCGCTGGCGCCGCGAGGCCGAGGCGCGAGAGCGTCCGCTGCAGATCCTCGCCCGCATGGTGGGGAGCTCGATGCTGGGCGATCTGGTGACAGCGCTCGGGACCGATCTCCAGCTCGACCCGCTGACGCTCTCCGAGCCCACGCTCGACATCGCGGTGACGAACACCGTGCAGCTGATCCGCGACCGCACCGAGCGGATGAGCAACGCCCTGCGGCGCCGCCCGCTCGGCGTAGTCGACGCGAATCACGAGGCGCCCTCACAGGCCGCGATCCGCACCGTGCGCAACACCAGCCCCGACCGGGTCGTCACGTTCCACTTCTTCGAGCCGCTGGAACGCTTCAAGGTCGTGGTACGGACGCCGCGGGTGCGTCCGGTGATCTTCGTGCCGTTCCGACTCCCGAACCTGGCGACGCCGGACGTGGTGCGCCGCTTCGGGTACATCTTCCGCCGCACGCTGCTCGACAGGGCGCTGCAACCGGAGCTCGACCGGCTGCTGACAAGCGACAACGGCGAGTCGAGCCCCGGCTCGGCCCGCAACCGGCTGCTCGATCACATCGAAGCGAACCTGCTCTACTACTCGACCGCCATCATCTCCGCGGGGGATCCAGCCGCACGGCACGCCGCGCTGGCAAAGCTGCTCGACCCCTCGGGTCGGCCCCTCACCGATGTGGTCGAGAACACCGTGCTGGGCCGTGTCGGCAACGCCATCGCGCTGCCGCTGCGCTCTGCGGCCCAGCTGCCGCGCGATTGGCAGGAGTCGCTCGCGGCCTACACGGCGCGGCCGCCGCGCGTGAACGAAGCCTTCAACGTGACGCTGCCGCATCCGGGCGTGTGGGTCACGGCGCAGCCGCACGACCCGCTGCAACAGCGCCAGGCGGACGAGCGGAACGCGGCGGGGTGAGCCGCGCCGGGCCCGTCAGGACGACGCGAGGGCCTTCCAGACGATAGGCTTGATATGCCGGGACCGCTCCGCGGCGAACTGCTGCGCCGCTGCGAGCAGGGTTTCGTACTCCTGGCGCCACTCCACCGGCATGTTCGTCCGAAAGTACGCCGCGGTCATCACCGTCCCCCGCGGGCCCCCGCTCGCGCCGTACCCGACCGCGACGACGTCACCCAGAAAACACGTCGAGCTCCCCGTATCCATCACGTTGGCGATCCGACATTCGAGGTGCGCGTAACACTCGTCCAGCACCGGGACGCTCAGCGTGCCGAGATGGTGGGGAACGTCGGCGAGCTTGTCGCGCGCCCGCCCGCTCGTGAACCCGAGACGATGGACGAGGTCGAATTGGTCGTCCCGGAGCAGGTGCATCGCGAAGCGCCCGGTGTCGAAGATCAGGTCGTGGCTCAAGTTGAACTTGTGGATGTAGACTGAGACCCGTGGGATCGCCGGCACGATGGACGCCCGCACGGCCGAATCGGAGATCATGCCGTTGCGCTTCCCGCCCCGCTCCGACGTGATCGCGACGATGGGCGACGTGAGATTGCGGAGCAACTGATAGGTCTCGTCCGGCCGCATGCCGGCAAGATATCATTATCCATATGGCTCTGCTGCTCGAGCGGCTGCGCGCGCACCTCGATCGGGCCCGGCTCTTCCCGGCTCCGGGCTCCGCCGTGCTGGCCGTGTCCGGTGGCCCCGACTCGGTGGCGCTGCTCGACCTGATGCTGGCGGTCGCGCGCGAGCGCGGCCTGTCGCTGGTGGTGGCACACGCCGATCACGGCATTCGGGCGGACAGTCGCACGGTCGGGCAGTCGGTCGGTGAACTGGCGCGGCGGTCCGGTCTGCCGTTCGAGCTCGGCGAGCTCGAGCTCGGCCCCGGCGCGACCGAGACGGCGGCGCGGCGCGCGCGCTACGCCTGGCTCGCCCTCGTGCAGCGCCGCCACGCCGCGCGCTACCTCGTCACCGCGCATCACGCGGACGATCAAGTGGAGACGATCCTGCTGCGCGTGCTCAAGGGGAGCGGGCCGGCCGGGCTCGCCGGCATGCCGGCGCGCGGGCGCGGCGGCATCGTGCGGCCGTTGCTCCCGTTCAGCCGCGCCGAGCTCGCAGTGCACGTCGCGGAGCGCGGCCTCGCATTCCACGACGATCCCGCCAACCGTGATCCCCGGCACCTGCGCTCGTGGCTCCGCGTCACGCTCCTGCCGCAGCTCGTGACGCGACTCGGGACCAACCTGCGCGCCGATGTGTTGCGGCTGGGGCGGGCGGCCGCGGTCGAGCGACGCGCGTGGGATCGTGCGCTGGAACTCGTTCCGGAGCTTCGGCTTCAGCGCTCCGCCGGCGGGTTCGACGTTGCTCGGGCCCCCCTGTCCCGCTATGATAAGGCATTGTCGGCCGCGCTTTTGCGGGCGGCTGCCCGGCGCGTGGGGCTGGTGCTCGGCACCCGCCGCGCGCGGCGTCTGTTGGCTCTCGCAGGCCGGCCGTCGGGGCGCCGCCTGTCGCTCGGTGCCGGTTGGGTAGCCGAGGTGGCGTTCGATCGGCTGCGGGTGTACCGCGGCTCGTCCGGCGCCGCGACGCCAATCGTGGCGAGTCGGGAGAAGGGCAGCGCGCTGTTCGGCGGCTTTCGCGTGGAATGGGCGCCGGGGCCCGCGCCGGCGCGATTGCCGCGCTCTGACTGGACGACGTGGATCGCCGGACCGCGCTGGGAGGTGCGGGCGCCGCGCCCGGGCGATCGGCTCGTGCCGGTGGGAGGTGTGGGACACCGACCGGTGCGGCGGTTGCTGATGGAGGCACGCGTGCCGCGCAGCTCGCGGGCGAGCTACCCGGTCGTCGCCCGCGGCGAAACCATTCTGTGGGTTCCCGGAATCTGCCGGAGCGCAGCCGACCTCCCGCGGCCCGGAACTCGGGCGGTGCGGTTGCATGTTACCGAGTGCGACGAGTCTCAAGCAGACGGGCGGGCGTAAGCTCGCCGGCATCGTCTTCGATGAGGAGACCATCGCGCGGCGGGTGCGGGAGCTGGGCCGCGAGATCACGGCGGCCTACCCCGAGGGCGAGCTGGTCGTGCTCGGGCTGCTCAAGGGGAGCTTCATCTTTCTGAGCGATCTGGTGCGGCGTCTCGACCGCCCGCTGCAAGTGGATTTCCTGGTCGCCGCGAGCTACGGCGCCGCCACGATCTCGAGCGGTGACGTGCGGATGTTGTACGATCCGGAGACGGAGCTCCGGGGTAAGCATATTTTGCTGGTCGAGGACATCGTCGATACGGGAAAGACGCTGAACCGACTGGTGACGCTGCTGCGGGAGCGGGACCCGCAGAGTCTGGAGATTTGCGCGTTGCTGCACAAGCATCTCGCTCCGCACCTCGTGCTGGAGCCAAAGTTCGTCGGATTCGACGCACCGCGCGCGTTCCTCGTCGGCTACGGGCTCGATCACGCCGAGAACTTCCGGCACCTGCCCTACATCGCGAGCCTCGCCTAGATGCCGAATCGCGTTCCGCCGCCGCGCGAGTTCAACTGGGCCCGCACGCTCCGCACGCTGTCGTTCTGGGCGCTGTTGATCGTGGGCTCCATCGCGCTGGTGCAATTCGCGTCGAGCCGCCGCCAGGAGGCGGTGGAGATCTCCTACACCCAGTTTACCGAGCAGCTCGACGGCGGTAACGTCGCCGCGGTCGAAATTACCGAGCGGCAGCAGATCAAAGGCGACTTCAAGCACGCCGTCGCGGTCGGGCGGCGCTCGGCGGAGCATTTCACGACGCTGCTGCCGTTCGAGGCCCGCTCCGAGTGGGTACAGACGCTCCAGCAGAAGGGCGTCGACGTGCGGGCGCGTGAGGAGAAGCAGTCGTTCGGCGTATTCCTCTTCAGCTTCCTGCCGTACCTGTTCATCCTCGGCCTCATCATCTTCATGCTGCGGCAGATGCAACAGGGTGGAAACCGGGCGTTCGCCTTCGGAAAATCCAAGGCGAAGCTGCTCTCGGGCGACACGCCGAAGATCACCTTCGCCGACGTGGCGGGGTGCGACGAGGCGAAGCAGGAGCTCGAGGAGATCATCGACTTCCTCAAAGATCCGCAGAAGTTCCAACGGCTGGGGGGCCGGCTTCCCAAGGGCGCCCTGCTCGTCGGGCCGCCCGGGACCGGCAAGACCCTGCTCGCGAAGGCCGTGGCGGGCGAGGCGGGGCGGCCGTTCTTCTCGATGTCGGGATCGGACTTCGTGGAGATGTTCGTGGGGGTCGGGGCCTCACGGGTCCGCGACCTGTTCGAGCAGGGCAAGGCCCACGCGCCGTGCATCATCTTCATCGACGAGATCGACGCCGTCGGGCGCCACCGTGGAGCGGGGCTCGGCGGGGGACACGACGAGCGCGAGCAGACGCTGAATCAGCTGCTCGTCGAAATGGACGGGTTCGAGTCGAACGACGGCGTGATCCTGCTCGCCGCCACCAACCGGCCGGACATCCTCGACCCCGCGCTGCTGCGCCCGGGCCGGTTCGACCGGCAGATCGTGGTGGACATGCCCGACGTAAAGGGCCGGGAGCAGATCCTGCGCGTCCACACCCGCAAGATTCCGCTCGCGTCCGGCGTGAACCTCGAGCGCATCGCCAAGGGGACGCCCGGTCTCTCCGGCGCCGAGCTGTCGAACATCGTCAACGAGGCGGCCCTCCTCGCCGCGCGCCGCAACAAGGGCGCGGTGGACATGAACGACCTCGAGGACGCCAAGGACAAGGTGATGCTCGGGCTCGAGCGCAAGAGCATGGTCCTCTCGGACGAGGAGCGGCGGCTCACGGCGTACCACGAGGCGGGCCATGCCCTGGTCAGCCTCAAGGTCCCCGGTCTCGACCCGCTCCATAAGGTCACGATCGTACCGCGCGGCCGCGCGCTCGGCATCACCTTCTCGCTCCCGGAGGAGGACCGGCACAACTACACGAAGCAGTACATCGTCGGCCGGCTCGCTATGGCGTACGGCGGCCGGGTGGCGGAAGAGCTCGTGTTCGGGCCCGAGAAGGTAACGACCGGCGCCGCGGCGGACATCCAGCAGGCGACCGAAATGGCGCGGCGCATGGTGACGCAGTTCGGCATGAGCGACGTGGTCGGGCCGATCGCCGTGGGTGATCGCGAGGCCGAGATCTTCCTCGGGCGCGAGGTGGTGCAGCGGCGCGAGATCTCCGATCGCACCGCCGAGATCGTGGACACGGAGCTCAAGCGCATCCTCTCCGAAGCGTACGAGCGCGCCCGCACGATCGTCGCCGACCATCGCGCGGCGCTCGACCGGCTGGCGAGCGCGCTGCTCGAGCGCGAGACACTCGATCGCGACGAGGTGGAGCTGGTGGTCGCCGGCCGGCCGTTGCCGCCGGTCGTCCCGCCGCCCGCACCCGCGACGCCGCAGCCGGCCCCCGACGGCGCGGCGACGAAGGAAAAGACCCCCGCTCGGGGTCCTGTGCTGGGGAGCCCGCCGCCCGAGCCCGCCGGGGCGTGAAGGTCACCGCGCTCGCCGCCCATACCCCCGAGGCGGTGCGCGCGGCGCTGGTAGCCCGCGGCTGGGACGCCCAGCCCGCCTGGTTCGCCGCCAGTGGCGTGCGGCCCCTGGCCATCATCCTCGAAGACATCACCGACGCCGAGCGCGAAGCCCTGGTGCACTGGGGCGCGAAGGCGGGCGCCGACGTGCTCACCGGTGTCGGGTGGGGGCTCGTCGTCGCCGCGGCGAGCCGGCTCGCCCCGCTGGCGCGGCCCGACCGCGTGCCCGCCGGCCTGGAGCGCCTGGGTGCCGACCTCGGCCGTGTGCTCGCCGCGCACGCGGAACCGCCGCAGGCGTGGGAGATTGCGGGCCAGCAGGTGGTGCTCGATCATCCGGTCATCGTCGGCATCCTCAACGTCACACCCGATTCGTTCTCGGATGGCGGGCGGTTCGTCGCGGTCGATCGGGCCATCGCCCAGGCGGAGCGGCTGATCGCGGACGGCTGCGAGCTGCTCGACGTGGGCGGTGAGTCCACGCGGCCCGGGGCGGCGGCGGTCGCGGTGGACGACGAGATCGCCCGCGTCGTACCGGTGATCGAGCAGCTGGCGCGGCGCCGGCTCGGTCCGATCTCGGTCGACACGCGGCGGGCGCCGGTGGCGCGCGCCGCCATCGCGGCCGGCGCCGCGGTCGTGAACGACGTCGCGGGGCTCGCGTTCGACCCCGAGCTCACGCCCGTCGTGGCGGACGCGGGCGTGGGCGCGATCCTCATGCACATGCGGGGCACACCCGATACCATGGACTCGCTCGCCACCTATCGGCACGTGGCGGCCGAGGTCGCCGCCGAGCTCGGCCAGGCCGCGGCGCGGGCGGAGCAGGGCGGCGTGGAGCGCGGGCGCATCGTCGTGGATCCGGGGTTCGGGTTCGCCAAGACCCCGGAGCAGAACTTCCGGCTGCTGGACGAGCTGGCAAGCGTGGTCGCGTTGGGCTATCCTGTAGCGGTCGGGCCGTCGCGCAAACGGTTCCTGGGCCACGCCACCGGCCGACCGGTGGACGATCGGGACCGGGCGACGGCGGTCGCGTGCGCCCTCGCGTGGGAGCGGGGGGCGCGGGTGTTTCGGGTCCACGACGCCGCCGTCGCGCGTGAGGCGCTCCAGGTGGCGTGTGCCACCACGAGCTCACGGTGAACTTCGAAGCCTACCGCTTCCTCATCCCGCGCTTCTGGCCGGACGTCGTGGAGATCGTCCTGGTCGCGTTCGTGATCTACCGCTTCCTGCTGTTCCTCGTGGGCACGCGGGCGATGCAGATCGTGGTGGGCGTGATGATCCTCTCGGTCGCCTACTTCGCGGCGCTGCTCGCCAAGTTCCAGATGATCAGCTTCCTCCTGAGCGTCGTCTTCACCTACGGCGCGTTCGCGGCCGTGGTCGTATTCCAGCCCGAGCTGCGCAACGCGCTGGCGCGGCTCGGCCAGTCGCGCCTGATGCGCCGCTTCTCGCAGGGCGATCGCCAATCGGTGGCCGAGGAGATCGCCGAAGCCATGGACCGGCTGGCGCGTGGCGGGACGGGCGCGATCATCGCGGTCGAAGGCGACATCGGGCTGGAGGAGTTCATCTCTTCCGGCGTGCCGATGGAGGCGAAAGTCTCGGCGGATCTGCTCACGACGATCTTCACGCCGTACTCGCCGCTGCACGATGGCGCGGTGCTGGTGCGCGGGGACCGCATCATCGGCGCGGGGTGTGTGCTGCCGCTCACCCAGTTCAAGGTCGCCGACAAGTCGCTCGGCACGCGCCACCGCGCCGCGCTGGGCTTGTCGGAGGAGACCGATGCCACCGTGCTCGTCGTGTCCGAGGAGACGTCCACCATCTCGGTGGCGAGCCACGGCCTCCTGCACCGCCACCTCACGCCGCAACAGGTGCGGGATCTCCTGTCCGGAGCGATCTCGCATCTCGAGGGCGGCGAGCGCGTCACCGCGCCGGCCAGCTAACCCCACAGGGCGCCGCAGCTTCCCCGCACCCCCGATTGTTTCAGGTGGGGTGCGGCGCTAGTTTCCGCGGTTATGAATTTTGGGGCCTTGCCCGAGCGGCTGGCCCACGTGCGGGCCGAGATCGCGCGGCGGCAGGGGGCCGCCGGCCTGACGCACCCGGTGACGATCGTCGCCGTGACCAAAGGCTTCGGGCCGGATGCCGTCGTGGCGGCGCGCGCGGCGGGCCTCACCGACCTGGGCGAAAACCGGGTGCAGGAGGCGCTCGAGAAAATCGACGCGCCGGCCGGGCGCGGCGCGACGTGGCACCTGATCGGGCACCTCCAGCGTAACAAGGCGAAGCACGTCCCCGGGCGGTTTGCGCTGGTGCACTCGCTCGACTCGCTCGCCCTCGCGGAGGAGCTGGACAAGCGCGCGGCGGCGGTGGGGATGCGCGTGCGGGTGCTGCTGCAGGTGAACGTGGCCGGAGAAGAGCAGAAGAGCGGCTGCCTGCCGGCCGAGGCGCCGGCCCTGGCGCACCGAGTGGCGGCCCTGGCGCACCTGGTGCTCGAGGGGCTCATGACGATCGCGCCGTTCACCGCGGACGAGGAGCTGCAGCGGCGCACGTTCCGCGGCCTCCGGTCGCTGCGCGACGCACTGAAGGAGGATGGGCTATGGCTGGCGACGCTCTCGATGGGGATGTCCGCCGACTACGGTATAGCGGTCGAGGAGGGGGCAACGGTGATCCGCTTGGGTACCGTCCTGTTCGGGCCGAGGGCGACGGGAGCGGGTCCCGAGGCACCGGCGGTGGAGCGGGCGACGGGGGAAGGGAGGGGGGCGTGAGCGAGAGCGCCTTCCACCTCACGCCGCTCGACGTGCGGAAGCAGGAGTTTCGCAAGAGCCTGCGCGGCTACGAGCCGACGGGCGTCGAGGATTTCCGCGTCCGCGTGGCGGACGAGCTGGAGCGCATCCTGCGGGAGAAGTCGGTGCTGGAGGAACGGGTGGCGGCGCTGGGCGAGCAGCTGCGAGCCTACCGCGAGCGTGAGCGCGCGATGAACGAAGCGCTCGTGGCCGCGCAACAGCTGCGCGAGGCGACGCACACGGCGGCGCAGCGGGAGGCTCAGGTGGTGCTGCGCGAGGCCGAGGCGGAAGCGCGGCGTGTGCTCGACGCGGCGGGCGCGGCCAAGGCCGACGTCGAGCGTCAGGCCGCCGAGGTGCAGCGGCAGTACCAGCAGTACGTGGGGGGATTCCGGGCGCTGCTCGAGCGCCAGCTCGCCGAGCTCCGGGCGCTGGACGGCCAGCACGGCGGATGATCGACGCGGCGCTCCGCGCCGTCCGCGCGCGGACGAGGCTCGTCCCCGACATCGCGATCATCCTCGGCACCGGCCTCGGCGGGCTGGCGGAGGAGGTGAGCGTGGAAGCGCGGATCCCCTACGGGGAGATTCCCGGGTTCCCGTTGTCCACGGTGGAGAGTCACGCGGGGCAGCTGCTCGTCGGCTCGCTGTCGGGGAAGCGCGTGGTGGCGATGCAGGGACGGTTCCACCGCTACGAAGGCTACACGCTGGCGCAGATCGCCTTCCCGGTGCGCGTGCTGCAGGCGTTGGGGGCGACCACGCTGGTGGTGTCGAACGCCTGCGGCGGCATGCATCCCCTGTGGAGCCCCGGCGACCTGATGCTCATCGCGGATCACATCAACCTGCTCGGCGACAACCCGCTCGTCGGCCCGAACGACGACCGACTCGGCCCGCGGTTTCCGGACATGTCGGAGCCGTACGACGCGGGGCTGCGCGCGGTGGCGCGCGCGGTCGCGCTGGCGCACGGCATCACGCTGCGCGAAGGGGTGTACGTCGCCGTGACGGGTCCGAACCTGGAGACGCGCGCCGAGTACCGCATGCTGCGCGCCATCGGAGCGGACGTGGTCGGGATGAGCACGGTGCCGGAGGTGATCACGGCGCGGCATATGGGCATGCGCGTGCTGGGCGTGTCGATCATCACGGACCAGTGCCTGCCGGACGCGCTGGCGCCGGCGTCGGTGGAGCAGATCATCGCGGTGGCGCGCGGGGCGGAGCCGCTGCTCACGGCGCTGATCCGTGGTGTGCTGGAGCGGCTCAACTGATGTATTCGATCTTCGATCCCAAGCTTTCGGTCGACGGGCTCGAGAAGCAGCTGCTCGCCACGTGGAAGCACGAGCGGCTGTTCGAGAAGACGCGCGAGGCGATGCGCTACGGGCCGCCCTTCGTCTTTTTCGAAGGGCCCCCCACCGCGAACGGCCGGCCGGGGATCCATCACGTGTTCGCGCGCACCATCAAAGACCTGGTGTGCCGCTACCACACGATGCTCGGCCAGGGCGTGACCCGCATCGCCGGCTGGGATACCCACGGGCTGCCGGTCGAGATCGAGGTCGAGAAGACCCTCGGGATCTCGGGCAAGAAGCAGATCGAAGCCTATGGGGTCGAGAAGTTCAACAAGCTGTGCCGCGAAAGCGTGTTCACCTACAAGACCGACTGGGAGTCGCTCTCAGAGCGCATCGCGTACTGGCTCGACTACGAGCACCCCTACATCACCTACACCAACGACTACATCGAGACGGTGTGGTGGCTGCTCAAGCGGCTGCACGAGAAGGCGCTCCTGTACCGCGGGCACAAGGTGCTGCCGTACTGCCCGCGCTGCGGCACCGCGCTGTCGTCACACGAGCTGGCCCTGGGCTACGACACGGTCCAGACGAATTCGGTGTACGTCACCTTCCCGCTGGCGAGCGATCCCAAGCGGCAGCTCGTGATCTGGACGACGACGCCGTGGACGCTGTTGTCGAACGTTGCCGTGGCCGTGCATCCGGATCTCGAGTACGGCGAGTACGACGTCGACGGGACGCGCTACATCGTCGCGGCGGCGCGCGCTGGCGACGTGCACGTGGGGGGGAAGCCGCTCGCCACCTGGCCCCGAGTCGCGGGCTACCGGGGGCGCGATCTGGTCGGCCAGAAGTACGTGCGGCCGCTGGACGTCGTGTCGCTGCCGCAGGAGGGGCAGCGGGCGGTCGTCGTGGCGGGCGGCTTCGTGTCGGCGGACGAGGGCACGGGGCTGGTCCACATGGCACCCGCGTTCGGCGCCGACGACTACACCGCGGCGCAGCAGAACGGCCTCGCCATGGTGAACCCGGTCTCCCCGGACGGGACGTTCCAGGACACGCGCTGGGCGGAGATCAACGGCCGGCTCGTCACCGACAAGGATACGAACCGCCTGATCATCGAGCGATTGAAGCACGAGGGCCGGTGGCTCGAGACGCGCCCCTACGAGCATCAGTATCCGTTCTGCTGGCGCTGTGACTCGGCCCTCATCTATTACGCGCGCAGCTCGTGGTTCGTGCGCACGACCGCCATCAAGGCGCGGATGCTCGAGGTGAACGGGCAAGTCGGGTGGCATCCTCCCGAAGTGGGGAGCGGCCGGTTCGGCGAGTGGCTGGAGAACAACGTCGACTGGGCGCTGTCGCGCGACCGCTACTGGGGCACGCCGCTCAACGTGTGGGAGTGCGAGGCCGAGCGGGAGCACCGCGAGGTGATCGGCTCCTACGCCGAGCTGGCGGAGCGGGTGGGGAAACCCCTGCCCGGTGGCTTCGACCCCCACAAGCCGTATATCGACGGGTACGTGTGGCCGTGCCGCCAGTGCGGCGGCACGATGCGGCGGGTCCCCGAGGTGATCGACGCGTGGTTCGACTCGGGCGCGATGCCGTACGGGCAGTGGCACTACCCGTTCGAGCATCAAGCGGACTTCAAGGCGCACTTCCCGGCAGACTTCATCTGCGAGGGGGTGGACCAGACCCGCGGCTGGTTCTACTCGCTGCTGGCGATCGGCGTCGCGGTGCTCGACTCGGCCGTGTACAAGCACGTGATCGTCAACGAGCTCGTGCTCGACGCCCAGGGCCAGAAGATGTCGAAGAGCCGTGGCAACGTCATCAACCCCTGGCAGGTGATCGAAGAGCACGGCGCCGACGCGGTGCGGCTGTACCTGCTGGGACAAAGCCAGGTGTGGCTCCCCAAGCGGTTCGACCGGCGCCAGATCCCGGATGTGGCGGGGGGCTTCCTGAACACGCTACGGCATTCCTACAAGTTCTTCGCGGACTACGCCGGCGACTGGACGCCGGAGCGGGCCGCACCGCCCGTGGCCGAGCGATCGCTCGCCGACCGCTGGGTGCTGGCCCGGCTCGATGAGGTCGTGGCGGCGGTGCGCGATGCCTGGAACGCCTACGACGTGACGGCTGGGACACGGGCGATCATGGACTTCGTGTCGGACGATCTCTCCAACTGGTACGTCCGCACCAACCGGCCGCGCTTCTGGGCACCGGACCGGGCGGCGGACGAGGCCGCGCTGCGCACCCTGTACGACGTGCTGCTCACCGTCGCGCGCCTGCTCGCGCCCGCGGCCCCCTTCGTCTCGGACTGGCTGCACCGGGCGCTCGTGGGAACTTCGGTGCACCTCGTCTCGTTTCCGTCCGACCAGGGACGCCGCGAGCCCGAGCTGCTCGGCGCCATGGGGGCGATCCGCAAGCTGGCGTCGCTGGCGCGCGCGGCGCGCGAAACGAAGCAGCTGCACGTGCGCCAGCCCGTCGCACGGCTGCAGGTCGCGGTGCCGGCGGCGGTGAAGGGCCGGGCGTTCGCGGAGCTGCTCGACGTGCTCAAGGACGAGGTCAACGCCAAGGACGTGGAGGTCGTGACGTCCGACCACGAGCTCGTCAACCTCAAGGGAAAGCCCGACTTCCGCAGCCTGGGCAAGCGCTTCGGGAAGGACACCCCGCGCGCCGCGGCGGCCGTGTCCCAGCTCACGGCGGAAGCGCTCCAACTGCTCGAACATGGGGACCCCGTGCGGGCGGGGGAATTCGAGTTCCAGCCCGCGGATGTGACGTTGACGCGCGAGGTGGTGAGCGACTGGGCGGTGCAGGCCGACGGGCCGTACGTCGCCGCGGTCGATCCGCGGCTCACCGCGGACCTGATTCAAGAGGGCCTGGCCCGCGAGCTCGTCAACCGGGTGCAGCGGCTGCGCAAAGATGCGGGGTATCAGTACACCACGCGCATCGAGCTGAGCGTCGCGGGACCGGACGACGTGGTTGCGGCGGTCGCTACGTTCCAGGGCTACGTCGAGGGCGAAACGCTCGCGCGCAAGACGGTGCTCGGCGCCGTCCTCGATGAGGCGGACGTGACCAGTGAAGTCGACATCGAAGGACGCCGCGTGATCATCGCGCTACGGCGTCACGACGGACGAAAGGGCGGAACCCGATAATGCCGACGAAATCCAAGCCGAAGTCGTCCAAGGGCCTCAACAAGAAGCAGCTGGCGCATCTCGAAAAGCGGCTGCTGGAGGAGCGGCAGCGCGTCATGAAGGAGCTCGGGCACTACGGCGAGTCCTTCAACTCGAGCCTCCAGGCGTCCGACGGCGACCTCTCGAGCTACTCGTTCCACATGGCCGACCAGGGTACCGACGCGATGGAGCGCGAAAAGGCGTTCCTGTTCGCCTCCCAGGAAGGCCGCTACCTTTGGCACGTGAATCAGGCCCTGCGGCGCCTCTACCAGACGCCCGAGCGATTCGGTCGCTGCGAGCAGTGCGGTGAAGACATCGGGTTCGATCGCCTCGACGCCCTGCCGCACGCCCGGCTGTGCATCAAGTGCAAGGCGAAGGAGGAAGATGGTAAGCGGCGCTGACCGCCGGCTCTTTTGGGGGACGGCCGCGGCGGTGGTGATCGCCGACGTGGTCACCAAGCTGCTCGCCGAATCACTGCTGGCCCGCCATCTCCCCGTGCCGGTGCTGGGTGATTACGTGCAGCTGCGCCTCGTCTACAACCAGTGCGCCGCGTTCGGGCTGTGCCTCGGCGCGTATTCGCGCTGGATCTTCTTCGGGCTCGCCATCGCGGCGCTGTTCGTGCTCCGTTCCATGGTCCGTTCGGCGCGGCCGGGCGACCGGTTCCGCATTTTCTCGCTCGCGCTGGTGTGCGCCGGCGCGGTGGGCAACGTCGTGGATCGACTGCGCAGCGCTCAGGGCGTCGTCGACTTCGTCGACGTCGGGATCGGCACCGCACGCTGGCCCACCTTCAACGTCGCCGACTCCGCCATCACGGTGGGGGCGATCGCGCTGGCGGTCTCTCTCTGGCTCGAGGGCCGGGCGCAGGAGCGGGCGAAGGAGGCCAGGGCGGCCGAGCCCTGATGGCCGCCATCACGTTCTGCGTCGTCGCCCCCGAAACCGAGCGGCTCGACCGCTTCGTAGCCGATCAGCTCGCGCTGTCCCGCACGGTAGCCGCCCGCCTCATCGCCGACAAACGCGTCACCCGTGACGGTACGCCGCTCCGGGCCTCGGCCCGGCTGGAGCGCGGTGCCGTGGTGAGCGTCGAGCTCCCCGCCGAGGAGCAGCCGCGCACATACGCCCCCGCTGTCACGCCGCGAGAGCTGAACTTCGTGTTCGAGGACGAGCACCTCGCGGTGCTCGACAAGCCGGCCGGACTCGTGGTACACCCCGGCCCCGGCCACTGGGACGACACGCTGGTGAACGTCCTGGTGGAGCGGGGCACGGCGCTCTCGCAGGGCGCGACGCAAGGGCGTCCGGGGATCGTGCACCGGCTCGACCGGGATACCTCGGGGCTGCTGCTCGTCGCGAAGACCGACCGCGCACACCAGCGGCTCGCGCGGCTGATCGAGCAGCGCAAGGTGGAGCGCGTGTACGCGGCCCTCATCTGGGGCCATCTCGCCACCAGCCCCGTCGACATCGAGGCGCCGATCACGCGCCACCCCAAAGACCGCAAGCGAATGACCGTGCTGGCGGGTGGTCGGCACGCGGTGACGCACGCCGCCCGCGTGGCGCGCTTCGCCCAGACCGACCTGTTGCGTCTCACGCTCGGCACCGGGCGTACTCATCAGATTCGCGTGCACCTGGCGTATGTCGGTCACCCCGTGGTGGGCGATCCTGAGTACGCGCACGGTGGCAGTCGACGCGTGACGCCCTCGGACCGGCGGGCGGCGGAGCAGATCGAAGCCCTCGCGCCCCGCCAGCTGCTGCACGCCGCCCGCCTCGCGTTCGACCATCCGATTACCGGGGCGCCGGTGACAGTGCGCTCCGAATGGCCCGCCGACTTGGTGCCCGCGCTGGCCAGCGCAGCGGGGGACGCGACTTTGCTTGCTCAACGCAACCCCTTGCAGTATCTTGGCTTCTTCGCATCGGATGAGTGACGCCGGGGTCGTTCGCCTGCTCGTGTTTCGCGTGGGCGGGCTCCTGTGTGCCGCCGAGGCGGAGCGGGTGCGCGAGATCCTGCCGCGGCTCGCGACGACCCGCATTCCCGGGGCGCCGCCGGCGGTGGCCGGTCTCGTCAACGTGCGGGGCACGCTCGTGACGGTGGTGGAGGGTTGGCGGGCGCTCCGCCAGCCGGAGCCGCCCGCGTCCAACGGGACCCAGGGCGGCACCACCGTGCTCCTCGAGGTCGGCGGGGGGAGGAAGGTCCTGGGCTTCACGGTGGATGAAGTCGTCGACCTCCTCGCGGCCGACGCCGCCGCGCTCGAGCGCCGGGCGGCACTCCCCGGTGTCGATCCGACGCTGGTGCGCGCCGTCGGGCGACGCGCCGGCCAACTCTTCGTGGTTCTCGACACCGACGCGCTTCTGACCCCCATCTTGTCTTCCTAGGGAGGGTGTGTGAGTCACACTGTCCTCGTCTGCGACGACGCCATTTTCATGCGGACGATGATCTCGGACATCCTGGCGCAGGCGGGCTTCGAGATCGTGGGTGAGGCCGAGACCGGGTCGCAGGCGGTGGAGAAGTACAAGCAACTCAGGCCCGACCTCGTCACGATGGACATCGTGATGCCCGACATGGGCGGGATCGACGCCGTGCGCGAGATCGTGAAGCACGATCCGGACGCGAAAATCCTGATGTGCAGCGCCATGGGGCAGCAGGCCCTGGTGGTGGAAGCGATCCAGGCGGGCGCGAAGGATTTCGTCGTGAAGCCGTTCCAACCCTCGCGCGTGCTCGAAGCGGTGCAGCGCGTGCTGGGCTGAGCATGGACCTGTCGCAGTACGCCGAGCTGTTCCTGGCAGAGAGTCGGGAGCACCTGAGCGCCTGCAACCAGCTGCTGCTCGAGTGGGAGCGGCACCCCGCCGGCCTGACGCCGGTGAGCGGGCTGTTCCGCGCCGTGCACACGGTGAAAGGGATGGCGGCGACGATGGGCTACGCCCGCGTCACCGACCTCGCCCATCGGATGGAGAATCTGCTCGACGTGCAGCGCCGGGGCGCGCACCCCGCGACCGACGAGCTGCTGCAGCTGCTGTTTCGGGCGCGCGACGCGTTGGAGCGCGCCGTCGAGCTGTCGGTGGTCGGCCGGGAGCGCGAGCTCGACGTGGCCGCGATCGTCGCCGATCTGGAGCAGGCGGCGGCGCGCATGGCGCCGGCTCGGCCCGGCGAGCGCCCCGTGCCGTCGCCCGCGCCGACGGAGCCCGAGCCGGAAGCCGCGGGCCGTCTGGTGCAGGTGACGCTGCGCCCGGAGGCCCCGCTGAAAGGCGGCCGGGCCGTGCTGGTGCTGAAGCGGGCGCAGGCGCTGGGCGCGGTCCACGCGGTCACGCCGCCCGTGACCGCGTTCGAGGCCGACGAGTTCGACGGGCGGTTCAGCTTCCGGCTCGACGCGACGGCCGCGGCGGAGCAGATCGAGGCCGCGCTCAAGGCGGCGGGCGACGTCGCGCATGTGACGGTGGGAGGCGCCGAGGCGGGCGGACCGGCGCCCGAGCCCGGCGCCACACCCGGTGACGCCGGCGCGGTCGGGGGGGGCCCCAGCCGCCACATCCGGGTCGACCTGCGGCGGCTGGACGGTCTCATGGACCTGATCGGTGAGCTGATCACGGTGCGGGGGCGACTGAATCAACTCGCGGCCGAGCGGCGCGATCCGGCGGTCGACGACGTCGCCATCCAGGTCTCGCGCCTCTCGTCCGACCTGCAGGCGGAGATTCTCCAGGCGCGCATGACGCCGGTGTGGCAGGTGTTCGACCGGTTTCCGCGGCTGGTGCGCGACGTGGCGCGCGAGCTCGGCAAGCAGGTGGCGTTCCGGGTCGAGGGCAAGGAGATCGAGCTCGACCGGGCGATCCTGGACGAGCTGGGCGATCCGCTCATGCACCTGCTGCGCAACGCCGTGGACCACGGCATCGAGCCGCCGGCCGAGCGGCGGCGGCGCGGCAAGCCGCCCGAAGGCGAAGTCGTGCTGACGGCGCAGCGCGAGCGCGCCAGCGTCACGATCACCGTCGCGGACGACGGCCGCGGCGTCGACCGGCGCAAGATCCTGGAGCGGGCGCAGCGCGAGGGAGTGGTGGACACGCACGCCGACGCGCTGACCGACGAGCAGCTCTTGCGGGTGCTGGCCCGTCCCGGCTTCTCGACGGCGGAGGCGGTGACGAGCGTGTCGGGGCGGGGCGTGGGGATCGACGTCGCCATGACGCGCATCCGGGCGCTCGGCGGTACGATCGAAATCCGTTCCGAGCTGGGGAAGGGCACGACGTTCGTGCTGCGACTTCCCGTGACGCTCGCGATCGTGCGCGCCATCATGGCGAGCGTCGGGCCGGAGCGCTACGCCCTGCCGCTCACCTACGTGGCCGAGACGGTCGAGTTCGGCGCGGTGACGACGACCATGGTGGAAGGCCGGGAGGCGATCGTGCTGCGGGACCACGTCGTGCCGCTCGTGCATCTGCGGCGGCTGCTCGGCGTCACGAGCGACCGGGCGCCCGCTCGGGCGCCGATCATCGTCCTCGAGCTGGGGGACCGGCGCGCCGGCGTCGTGGTGGACGGGATGTTGGGGCAGCAGGAGATCGTGGTGAAGGGATTCGACGCGCCGCAGGGCACGCTTCCCGTGTTCAGCGGGGCGACCATCATGGGCGACGGAGTCCCGGCGTTGATTCTGGACGCCGCCGGGCTCGTGTAGGGAGGGGCGATGGAGGATGTGCGGGACCTGAAGGCGCTGCAGATCGACGCCCTGCGCGAGGTGGCCAACATCGGCGCCGGACACGCGGCGACGGCGCTATCGCAGCTTACCAACCGCCGTATCATGATCAGCGTCCCCCAGATCAACATCTCGCGGCTCGAGGAGGTCCCAGGCCTGCTGGGCGATCCGCAAGAGGTGGTGGCCGCCGTGCTGATGCACATGCTGGGCGACCTCACGGGCCGCACGCTGCTGCTGTTCCCCGAAACCGTGGGGCGCAAGCTGTGCGACATGCTGCTGCGCCGCCCCTCCGGGACGACCACGGTGTTCGACGCGCTGGAGCAATCGTGCCTCAAGGAGGCGGGCAACATCCTGTCGGGCGCCTATATGAACGCGCTGTCCGACTTCATGGGCATGCTGCTGCTCCCGTCGGTGCCGAGCCTCGTGGTGGACCTCTCGGCCGCGGTCCTCACGACCACGTACCTGAACTTCGGGCACGAGCGCGATTTCGTGTTCTGCGTCGAGACCGAGTTCACCATCGACTCGGCGGAGGGGCTACGGGGTCACTTCCTGCTGCTCCCCGATCTGGCGTCGCTCAAGGCCATCTTTGACGCCATCCGCCTGAGCTGACGCGTGACGGCGCCGGCGCTTTCGGAACGCGACCTCGCCGTTCTCCGATCCTTCGCCCGCCGGATCGATCCCTCCGACGCGGGCGCGCACAACAACCTCGGCGTCCTGTACTACCAGAAGGGACTCGTCGAGGACGCGATCGCCGCGTTCACGCGGGCGCTCGAGCTCGACCCCAAGATGCAGGTCGCCCAGCGCAACCTCGAGATCGCCTACCACGACACGGGTTACTACGATCAGCGCGTCGCCCAGCTGCGGGAGCGGCTCCGCCAGGCGCCGGACGACCGCGACGCCCGCTGGGAGCTGGGGCGCGCCTACGCGATCCTGGGGCAATCCGAGGACGCGATCGACGAGTTCGAGCAGCTCGTCGCCCAGAAGTCGGATGACGTCGCCGCCATCATCCAGCTGGGGCTCGCCGAGAAGGCCCGCGGGCGCCCCGAGGCCGCGACCGAGTGGTTTTTGCGCGCCCGTGAGCTCGAGCCCGACTCGAGCGTGGTGCAGTTCTACCTGGGCGAGATCTATTACAACCGGGGCCTGAACGCCGACGCCCTCGCCGCGCTGGAGCGCGCCGTGCAGCTGAACCCCGACAACGCGAACGCCCACTATCTCATGGCGTTCGTGCTCGGCGACCTGGGCCGCCATCAGGACGCCCGCGCCGCGTCGAAGCGCGCCATCCAGCTCAATCCGCCGCTCGCCCGGGCCCAGACCAATCTCTCGCTCGAGCGCTACAACGCGGAGCGCAAGAGCCAGCAACAGCGCGCGCGCCAGGTGCCCGAGCCGCAGGTCGTCGAGGGCAACGCGCTGGCGCATTACAACCTGGGCCTGGCGTTCCGGCAGAAGGGGTATTACAACGAGGCCCTGCGGGAGTACCGCCTGGCGCTCGAGCGCGGCGAAGACCGCCGCCTCACGCTGCAGGCGATGGCCGAGCTGCACCTCCTTAAGCACGACTTCCCCGCCGCCCTCGAGCTGTACGAGACGCTCCTCCGGGAGGTCCCCGACTCGCCCAAGCTGTGGAACGAGCGGGGCGTCGTGCTGCACCAGGCCGGCCGCCCCGATGACGCGCTCGCGTCCTACCGCCAGGCGGTGGAGATCGACCGGAAGTACACGCTCGCGTGGAACAACCTCGGCGTGCTGCAGGCGCATCAGGGCGACACCGAAGCGGCGATCGAGTCGTTCCGCACCGGCCTCCAGCTGCAGAACGCCTTCAGCTCGGCGCGGTTGAATCTCGCGCTGCTGCTGTATCAGCTGCGCCGCTTCCAGCTCTCCCTCGAGGCGTATCGCCAGGTCCTGCAGACCGAGCCGGCCTCGGCCGCCGCCTGGAACGGCATCGGCCTCGTGCTGGTGGAGCTGAAGCGGTTCCCGGACGCGCGCAACGCGTTCGTGCGCGCGGTGGAAGCGGACCCCGAGCACGCCGGGGCGCACTACAACCTCAGCTTCACGTTGTCGAACCTGGGCGAGTTCGACGGCGCGCTGCGCGCGACCAAGCGGGCGCTCGAGCTCGACCCGTACTACGTCTCACAGAAATTCGCGCTCACGATCGACCTGCAATACGAGCGCACAACGATCGGCATCGCGCCCGAGATCTCCGCGGACGTGACGGCCGAGACGATCGGCGAGGACTTCGCGTTCGACCAGCGGCTGGTCGACAACATCTTCCAGGAGCTCGCGCCCGCTCCCGCGGCCGAAGCGCCGGTCGCGAAATCGGCCGACGACCCGCTCGCGCTGGCGCGCGACTACGTGAGCAAGGGGTTGATGGACGTCGCGGCCGCCGAGGCAGTGCGCGCCGTGCAGCGCGGGGCGGACCGGGGCGACGCGGCGGTGCTGCTGGGGGACATCTTCGCCCGGCGGGGCCTGCACGGCGAGGCGCTGGATCGCTACCGTGAGGCGCGCGCGCTCGCCCCCCAGCGCGCCGACGCGCTGCTCGGCGAGGTAAAAGCGCTGTTCGCGCTGGGCGGGTCCCGCGCCGAGGAGGCGCACGAGCTCGCCGAGCAGCTGCTGGCGCTCACACCGGACGACGTCGAGGCGCTGGTGGCGGTGGCGAAGGGGCGGGCCGCGGTGGGGGACGCGGCGGGCGCGCTCACCGTGCTGCAGCAGGCCCAGGCCCGCGCGCCGGCCCGCGCCGACCTCCGCAAGCTGCAGGGCGACGTGGCCCTGAAGATCGGCGACAAGAGCGGTGCGCTCGCGGCGTACCGGGCGGCGCTCGAGCTCGACCGCGGCTACGTGCAGGTGTGGCTCGACTTGGGCCGGCTCTACGAAGACAAGGAAGCATGGGCCGACGCACAGGCGGCGTACGAGCGCGCGCTCGAGGCGCTGCCCACGTTCAACGAGGCGGCGTTGGCGCTGGCCGACCTGCTGCGCCGCAGCGGGCGCCCGCGGGCGGCCGTGGTGCGCCTCGCCGAGATGCTCGAGCAGGACCCGTACGACCTGGCGGCCCTGCTGCTGCTGGGGCGCGCGCTGCTCGACGACAAACGCGACGAGCAGTCGCTCGAGGCGTTTCGCCGCGCGCTCAAGTTCGACCCGGATCAGGTCGAGGCGCTGTTCCAGCTAGGCGTGGTGCTGGCCCGGCTGCACCGCTACGGCGAGGCCGTGCAGGCGTGGGAAAAGGTCACGCGGCTCGACCCGAGCGGGCCGTTCGCGCAGCGTGCACGCGTGCACGCGCGCACCGCGCTCGACCTGCAGCACATCTTCACGTCGGACGCGGCGTAGCCCATGGCGATCGAGGGACCGCTCCGCGAGCTCGGCATCCACGACGTCTTCCAGCTGCTCGACCTGAGCCGTAAGACGGGGGTGCTGCGCGTCACGTCCGAGCTGCGTCACAACGCGGGCACCGTGTACTTCGACGGCGGGACCATCATCTTCGCGGAGATCCGCACCAACCCGCACCCGCTCGGCGCCCTGCTGCTGCGCACCGGCAAGATCACCGAGGCCGACTTGGAGCGCGGCCGCGACATGCAGCAGCGCCAGGGCGACAAGCGCCGCATCGGCGAGATCCTCGTCGCGCTCGGCGCCATCACCCCCCGCGAGCTGGAGCGCCAGGTCCGCTTCCAGATCGAGGAGGTCGTGTTCGAGATGATGAGCTGGCGGGAGGGCTACTTCTCGTTCACCGAGGGCCCGCTCACGGACGTGGCGACGGACGCGACCGTGCGCATCCCGACCGAGGCGCTCCTCATGGAAGGGGCGCGCCGCATCGACGAGTGGTCGCGGATCGAAGGCCGCATCCCGCATTTGGGCGTCGTCCCGACGCTCGCCGCCCCGGCGGCGGGCGAGCAGGGCGAGCTCGACCTGCTCCCCCCGGAGTGGGAGATGCTGGCGATGGTGGACGGGCAGCGCGATCTGCGCACCATCGCCGCGGAGCTGGGCCGCTCGGATTTCGAGGTGGCGAAGACCCTGTTCGGGCTCGAGAGCGCGGGCCTCGTGGTGCTGGTGGACCCCGGCACCGTGAAGCGCGAGCGGAGCACCCTCACGTCCGACCTGGCCGAGCTCGTGGCGCGGGCCGAGGACGCGCTGGAGCGCCGGGAGCTCGAGCCGGCGCGCGCGCTCGCCGAGCAGGCGGCCGGCGTGCACCCGCATGATCCCGCCGTGCACCTGCTGCTCGGGCGGATCGAGCTCGCGGCCGGGCGCCCCGCCGCCGGGGTGGACGAGCTGCGGAGCGCACTGCGGCTCGACCCGCTGCTCGTGGCGGCCCACCGCTGCCTGGGCTACGCGCTCGTCGCCACCGGGCGCTTCGCCGAAGCCGTGGAGCAGTGGGATCAGTGGGAGCGGCTCGCCGCGCGCTCGGAGGCCGAGCTGGCGCAGCTCGACGACGTGCGCCGCGCGAAAACGGCGGCCCAGACCCTCGGCGGCACCGGTGCGGGGCTTCATGGCTGACGAGATCAAGACCCTCTCCTCCCAGCTTGCCCAGGATCCGGACAGCCTGGTGTTCCTGCGGCTGGGGGAGCTGTTGCGCCTGAAGGGCCAGTTCGACGCGGCGCACCGCGTCGCGCTCACCGGGCTCGAGCGGCATCCGCACCTCGCGGACGCGCACGACCTGTACGCGCGTATCCTCGCCGACAAGCGCGACTACGAGCGCGCCTTCGACGAGTGGGACATGACGCTGCGCATCGCGCCGAACCACGTCGGGGCGCTGAAGGGCCTCGCCTTCCTCTACTTCAAGGTCGGCGACGTCGGCCAGGCCGTCGCCCACCTCGAGGCGGCCCGGCTGCACGCGCCCGACGACCCCGGGGTCGCCCAGGCGCTGGCGCTGGCGCAGGGGGGAGGGTCCGGCCCGGCGCGCGCGGCCGCAGCCGCCGCCGAGGAGCTGGCGCCGCCCGCTGCCGCCGCCGCGCCGCTCGAGGAGTCACGCGTCTTCGCGGGGCTCGAGGGCGCCCAGGAAGGCCTGCTCCTGCTCGACGCCAAGGGCCAGGTGTTGGGCGGCGCCCTGAAGGAGCCGCACGGTCGGGACGTGACCGAGGCCGTGGCCGCCTACCTGGCAGGTGTGTCACACGAAGCGGGGCGCACCGCGAAGCTGCTCGGGCTCGGGCGCTGGACCGGGGTCGCAGCCGAGGGGCAGCACGGTCACGTGCACCTCACCCCGCCGGCGGGGGACGCGCTGCTGTTGGTCGTGCGCGATCGCGCGGTGCCGATGGGCCGGCTCGCGATCATCGCCCAGCGCGCCGCCGGGGCGGCGCGCCGCTGGCTGGAGCAGCAGGCATGACCGCCCCGCCGTACGGCCCGGCGCTGGACCTGGTGACCCGCGTGCGCGGCGTGCGTGGGGCGATGCTCGTGTCCGGGGACGACGGGATCGTCGTGGCCGAGCAGCTGATGGAGGGGATCAAGGGCTCGGCCGTGGCGGCACTGGCGTCGAGTCTCGCGGCCCGGCTGCGGCGCGCCATGGAAGCGGCGGGCGTCGGCGCGAGCCTGTTCTGGCACCTGCAGTGCGACCAGGGCGGGCTGCTCGTGGTGCCGGCGCCGTCCGGCGTGCTCATCGTCGCGGTGGCGGAGCCGGATGTGAACGTCGGGCTCGTGCGCCTCGAGCTGCTGCGGGCGGCGGAGGCAGTCGGGTGACGACGCGCGCCGTCGAGGCCTGGACCCTCGAGCCGCTGGTCACGTTCGTGAAGGAAGCGAGCGCGCGGCTGGTGCTGGTCATGACGTCGGCGGGCCAGGTGATGGCCCAGCACGGCTTCTCGCGCGCCGTGGACGTGATGTCGGCCGCGGCGCTGGGCGCGGCGATCATGGCCTCGACCGACGAGATCGCGCGGCAGCTGGCGCAGCCGCCCTTCGCGGCGCTGAACCATCAGGGCGACCGGCACGGGATTTTCCTCGGCGCCGTGACCACCGGGCGCGGCAAGCTCGTGGTGCTCGTCGTGTATGACCTCGACGTTTCGTCGCTCGGCCTGGTGCAGTTATTCTTTGAGCAACTCACGGCGGACCTGCAGGCCGCGAGCCCCAAGGAAGGCGTGTCGAAACAGGTGCTGGCGGCGGACTTCGAGCGTGAGCTGAGCGACAGCCTGAACACGCTCTTCGGGAGATAGCCCGTGTCCCTGGTCAACTTCACGACCCGCGAGATCACCTGCAAGATCGTCTACTACGGGCCCGGCCGCTCGGGGAAGACGACCAACCTGCATTACATCTACGGCCGCGTGCCCGACTCGCGCCGCGGGCGGATGGTCTCGCTGGCGACGCAAACCGACCGTACGCTGTTCTTCGACTTCCTCCCGATCGACCTCGGTCAGATCTCGGGGTTCAATACCCGGTTCCAGCTCTATACCGTCCCGGGCCAGGTGTACTACAACGCCACGCGCCGCCTCGTGCTCCAGGGCGCCGATGGCGTGGTGTTCGTGGCCGACAGCCAGGCGCGCCAGCTCGACGAGAACCTGGAGAGCCTGCAGAACCTCCAGAGCAACCTGCTCGAGCACGGCGTGGACATCCGCACCATGCCGCTCGTCATGCAGTACAACAAACAGGATCTGCCGCGTGAGCTGATCCTCTCCACCGCCGACCTGGACGACGCCCTCAACTTTCGCGGCGTCGCGAGCTTCAGCGCCGACGCGCTGCACGGCGTCGGGGTGTTCGAGACGTTGAAGGGGGTCTCGGAGATGGTGCTGAAGCGCCTCGCCGCCGGGAGCACCGCGTGACCACGGCGCTCAACGCCAAGTACACCTTCGAGACGTTCGTGGTCGGGACCGCGAACCGGCTCGCCGTCACGGCCGGTCGGACCGTCTCCGAGAACCCGGGGTCGGCATACAACCCGCTCTTCATCTATAGCGGCTCCGGTCTCGGCAAGACGCACGTCCTCATGGCCATCGGCCAGGCGGCCAAGGCGCTCACGCCCACGTTGAACGTCGAATACCTGACCCTGGACGAGTACGTGGAAGCGTTTCACGCGGCGATCGCCGCGGGGCAAGGGGACGCGTTCCGCCGTCGCTTTCAGAACGTAGACGTGCTGCTGGTGGACGACGTGCAGTTCCTCTCGAACCGCAAGGAGATGCAGTCCGAGCTGCTCCGGCTCACCGAGGCGCTGCAGGGCGTGGGACACCAGATCGTGCTCACCAGCGACCGGCCGCCGCCCGAGATCGCCGACCTGGATGAGCGGTTGATCTCGCGGCTCTCGGGCGGCCTGGTGGTGGACATGGGCGTGCCGGACTACGAGACCCGCGTCGCGATCCTGCGTCGCAAGGCCGACGAGCGGGGCACGACGTTTCAGCCGGGCGTCCTCGAGACGGTGGCGGGTCTCGAGTTCGCCAACGTGCGCGAGCTGATGGGCGCGCTCAACCGGCTAGTGGCGTTCCAGGCGGTGAACGACCAGCCGATCAACGCCGAGGCCGCGAAGCAGCTGCTGGGCGCGGCCGCGGCGACAGCCCGGTCGGCAGCCCCCGCAGCCCCGGGCGTCAGCCCGGGCGCCCCTCGGTCGGGCGACGAGTTCGGCGCGTTCCTGGCGGACGTCACCGTGACCGTGGGGAAGGCGGTCGAGGCCTGGCGCGCCCGGGTAGCGGAGGCGATCCTGCGCTGGGAGGGGGAGGGCTACCGCACGCGTCGCCTGGAGCGCCTGCTCGAGCAGGAGACGCCAGCGGCCGTGGACGAGGCGATCGCCGAGTTCGCGACGGACGTTGAGCGACTCAAAGCGCTTGCGGCCGAGGTCGGGGAGCTCGACCCGCAGGCGGCGGGCGAGAGCGTGTTCCGCGATCCCGAGCGCATGCGCGAAGCGGAAGATGCCGCGGCGCAGATGCGCGCCGGCGTTGCGCCGCCGCCCGGACCGTCGGGCGCCTTCCCGCTCTCCTTCTACGCGGTAGGGCCGTCCAACGAGGTCGCGGTGCGCGCGGTGCGCGCCGTGCTCGAGCACCCCGGCAAGAAGTACAACCCGCTGGTGCTCGTGGGCAAGAGCGGGCTGGGCAAGACACACCTCTTGAACGCGCTCGGTGTCGAGCTGGCGCGCCGCAACGGCGCCGTGGTGGCGTGCCTCTCGACGCAGGCGTTCATCGACGAGCTGATCGCCGCCATCGACGGCAACCGGGTGGACTGGTGGCGCGCGCGCTACCGCCGTGCCACCGCGCTGCTGCTCGACGACATCCATTTGATCGCGGGGAAGGAGCGGACGCAGGAGGAGTTGTTCAACCTGTTCAATCTGCTGCAGGACCGGGAGCGGCAGCTCGTCTTCACCGCACCGGCCCACCCGAACACGCTGTCCGGGATCGAGGCGCGCGTCGTCTCGCGCCTCGAGGGCGGTCTGGTCGCCGAGCTGAAGGAGCCGGACCGCGCGGTCAAGCGGACCGTGCTCGAGCGGCTGCTGACGGGGCAGAATATCACCGCCGAGCCCGCGCTGCTCGATTACCTGGCCGATCGGCCTGCCGACTCGGTGCGCACGCTCGTGGGCGTGGCGCAGCGGGTGGTGGGTGCGGCGGTCGCGGAAGAGGTGCCGCTCACCGCCGGTCTGGCGCGTGAGGTGCTGGAGGGGCAGTCGCCCCGCGAGGCGCAGCGCGCCAGCGGCTTCCGCACCAGCGGGATCGTGGTGTCGAGCCTGGGCGGCATCAAGAGTCGTGAAAAAATGGTGTGGGACTGGCCTGAAGTCACCGACCGCCTGATTGAGGAGCTGCGCTGATGGCCATCAAGGGCTCGCTCAAGGAAGCCTCGCTCCCGGACGTGCTCCAGCTGCTGGCGCTGGGCCAGAAGACCGGGTGCCTGTCGATCGCCGACCGGTCGAATTTCGGCTACATCTATTTCGAAAAGGGCCGCATCTGCTACGCCTCGATCGTCAACCGGCGTGACCGGCTGGGGGACATCCTGGTGAAGCACGCCAGGATCACCGAGGAGCAGCTCGCGGCCGCCATCCACCGGCAGTCCACGGCGCGCGGCAAGAAGCTCGGCGAGATCCTGGTCGGCATGAGCGTCATCTCGCAGACCGACCTGGAGCGCTACATGCGCGTGCAGATCGAAGAGTCGGTCTACTACCTGTTCACCTGGACGCAGGGGACGTTCAACTTCGAGTCCGACGTGCGACCCGATCAGCAGGACTTCCTCGTGTCGATCAACCCCGAGTCGTTGCTGCTCGAAGGCGCCCGCCGAGTGGACGAGTGGAGCCTGATCGAGAAGAAGATCCCGTCGTTCGATCTGATTTTCCTGCTCGACAAGGACCGCCTCGCGATCAGCGAGGCGAAGCTCACCGACACGCAGCAGCGCGTGCTGCCGCTGCTCGACGGGTCGCGCGATCTGCATCACGTGATCGAGGACTCGGGGCTCGGGGAGTTCGAGATCGGCAAGGCACTGTACGGGCTGATCACGGCGGGCTTCGTGCACCGCGCGGGGCGTACCGCCTCGGCGGCCGACCAGCAGATCACCGACGCGCGCGTGGAGGAGCACCGCAATCTCGGCGTGGCCTTCTACAAGACGGGCATGCTGGACGAGGCGACGCGCGAGTTCCGGCGGGTGGCGGAGCTGCGCCCCGGCGAAGCGCAGGCGCACTTCTACATCGGGCTCGTGGCGCTGAAGCAGGCACGCTGGCGCGAGGCGATGGAGGCGCTGCGCCTCGCGGCCGAGCGCGGCGGCAGTCGGCCGGCCGTGCTCCACAACCTCGGCTTCGCGTTCGAGCAACTGGGCCGGTTGGACGAGGCGGAAGCGGCGTACGCCGAGGCGGCGGCCCGGGCGCGCACCGACGCCAAGGTGTACTTGAGCTGGGGGATCGTCGCCTTGAAGCGGGGGGATTTCGCCGGCGCCGCGGGCCGGCTCGACCGGGCACGCGAGCTGTTCGGCCAGCTGGCGCCGCCGGGATGGTACTGGGCGCGCGCCCTGACGGCCGCGTGCGCCGGCGAGTTCGAGCTCGCCGAGGAGTTGGCGGAGGAGGGCGTGGAGGCGTACCCGTCGCACGCGCCACTCTCCAACAACCTCGCCGTCCTGAAGGAGCTGGCGGGCGACCTGCCGACGGCGGAGGAGCTGGTGCGCGACGCGCGCAAGAACGAGCCGTCGCTGCCCCAGCTCTCCAAGAACCTGGGGGACCTCGCCTATCGCGGCTCGCGCTACGACGAGGCGTGGGACGCGTACAACCGGGCCGTCGAGCTCGCCCCCGACCTCGGGGACGACGTGTATTTCAAGCTCGGCAACATCGCCTACAAGCGGAACGACCGCGATCTGGCGGCGCAGCTGTGGCGCAAGGCGCTCGAGATCAACCCGAAGCACGAGCTCGTCAAGGCCAATCTGGACACCTTGAGCGCGTTGTCGTGACGTCGGAGCCGGACGAGCGCGCCTTTCAGGCGCTCACCCAGCAGATCTCGCGGGCGCGTGGCCTGGCGTGCGGCTCCTACAAGGACCGCTGTCTCCGGCGGCGCATCGCAGTCCGGATGCGCGCGCGGGGGGTCCACACCTACGACGAGTACCGCCAGGTGCTCGACACCGACCCGCACGAGTACGACCTGCTGCTCGACGCGCTGACCATCAACGTCACGAAGTTTTTCCGCAATCTGGAGACGTGGCAGGCGCTGGCGCCCCGCCTCGCGGCGCTGTGGACCGAGCGCGCGGGGCACGTCCGCGCCTGGTCGGCGGGGTGCGCCTCTGGGGAGGAGCCGTATACGGTCGCGGTCGCCCTGGCGGAAGCGGCGCGGCAGGGCGGGCAGGAGACGCTGCTCGAGCGGGCGCGCGTGGACGCGACCGACATCGACCGCACCAGTCTCGAGCGCACCCGCGCCCCGGCGTTCCCGGATGCGGCGTTCAGTGAGATGCCGCCCGAGCTGACCCGCCGCTATTTCACGGCCGAACCGCCGCGCCACCCCCTCCCAGCGCTGCAACGCATCGTGCGCGTCCGCAAGCACGATCTCACCAGCCAGCCGCCGCCCGCCCCTCCGTACGACCTCATCGTGTGCCGCAACGTGGTGATCTACTTCGACCGGGCACTGCAGGAGCGGCTGTTCGAGACGTTTGCGGACGCGCTCGCCCCCGGCGGGATCCTGGTGCTCGGCAAGGTGGAGACGCTGTTCGGACCGGCGCGGCAGCGGCTCGTGCTGGAGGAGCCGCGCGAGCGGATCTACCGCCGGGCGGGGGCCGGATGAGTGCGGCCGCGCCCCGCGTGACGATTGTCAAGGTCGCGGAATGGGCGGTGGCGCGGGCCGACGGCGTGATCGTGACGCTCGGGCTCGGGTCCTGCGTCGCGATCATGCTGCACGATCCCGAGGCGCGCGCGGGCGCCATGGCCCACGTGCTGCTCCCTTCCAAGAGTCTGGCGCGCGACGCCACCAACCCGGCCAAGTTCCCCGAGACCGCGGTGCCGTTTTTGATCGAGCGCCTCACGGCGCTCGGCGCCGATCGCCGGCGGCTCGTGGCGAAGCTGGCGGGCGGCGCGAGCATGTTCGCCCAGCTGATGACGCCCGGGTCGATTCAAATGGGCGAGCGGAACATCGTGGCGTCGCGCAACGCGCTGCGCGCCGCCGCCATCCCCGTCGCACGCGAGGCCGTGGGCGGCGAGAAGGGCCGCTCGGTCCGCTTTCACGTCGCCGACGGACGCGTCGAGATCCGGTCGGTGGGGGCCGATGCCGTCGTCATCTGATTCCCGACCGAGCGTGCTCGTGGTCGACGACAGCGCGCTGATGCGCCGCGTGCTGTGCGACGTGCTGGGCGGGGAGAGCGGCAGCGGGGCGGAGTTTCGCATCGTCGCCACGGCGCGCGACGGCTTCGACGCGGTCCGCAAGGTGCACCAGCACGACCCCGACGTCGTCACCATGGACCTCGAGATGCCCGAGCTCGACGGCCTGGGCGCGATCGGGTACATCATGTCGGAGGCGCCGCGGCCCATCGTGGTCGTCAGCGCCCATGCGGGCCCCGGCACCGGCGCGGCGATTCGGGCGCTCGAGCTCGGCGCCGTCGAGATCGTCGCGAAGCCCGAGGAGGCGACCCGCGCGGCGCTCGAGCGGATGGGCCCCGACCTGCGGGCCGCGGTGCGCCGCGCGCTCGCCGCGGACGTGTCGCACGTGCAGGTCATGGCCCGCCCGCCGGTCGCCGCGCGGCGCCCGCTCGACGCGGGGCTGCGGCCACGCGCCCGGATCGCGGTTGCCGTCGCCGCGTCGACCGGCGGGCCACGGGCGCTCGCCGAGGTGGTGCCGCGGCTCCCGACCGGCCGTGGCGCGGCGGTGCTCGTGGTCCAGCACATGCCGCCCAATTTCACCCGCTCCCTGGCCGAGCGGCTCGATTCGATGAGCGCGCTGCACGTGGTGGAGGCGGATCACGGTGCGCCCGTCGTCGCCGACACGGCATACGTGGCCCCGGGCGATTATCATATGCGGGTGGTGCCCGCGCCCGACGGTGCGATGATCGCGCTCGACCAGGAGCCCCCCGTGTGGGGGGTACGACCGGCCGCGGACCCGCTGTTCCGCTCGGTGGCCCAGCTGTTCGGGCCCCGCGCCGTGGGCGTCGTGCTCACCGGCATGGGGCGCGACGGCGCCGAAGGAGTGCGGGCCATCCGCGCCGCGGGTGGCGGCGGGATTGCGCAGGACCGCGAGTCGGCGGTGATCGCGGGGATGCCGGCGGCGGCGGCGGCGGGCGGCGTAGACGCGGTCCTCCCGCTCGGCCGAATCGCCGAGCGAATCGACCAGGAGCTGGTGGCGCGAGGGGCCGGCGTGGGGGACAAGGGGCGCACGTGACGGCACGCGTGAGGGTAGGGGCGCAGCATGCTGCGCCCCTCCATCGACCGTGAGCCGCGGCTACCTGCTCGTCCGCGTCGACGGCAAGCCCTACGGCCTGCCGCTGGCCCGCGTGCTCGAGGTGGGCGACCTGGGCGAGGTGCTCGATGTCCCGCGCGCCCTCGCGGCGGTGCGGGGCGTCACGCCGCTGCGCGGTCGCCTCGTGCCACTCATTCACCTGGGCGCGCTGCTGGGTGAGCGGTCGCCGCCACCCGATCGCGGCCGCACCGCGGTGCTGGTGGAGCTGGGCGCAGGCGAGGGCGTGCGACGGGTGGCGTTGGAGGTCGACGACGCGGACGACGTGGTGCGCGAGACGGCGCTCCCGGTGCCGCGCGGCGAGTCGCTGCCGTGGGCCGCGGGCGTCGCCCGTCGCAAAGGGACGCTCGTGCCGATCCTGGATCTGGACGCGTTGGGAGACCGCATCACATGAGTGCCGACGACGACGTCCAGCTCGTCACGTTCAAGGTGGCGGGCCAGGACTTCGCCTTCAACATCTTTCAGGTCGAGCGCATCCTGCGTTACGAGGCGCCCGCGCCGCTCCCCAAGGCGCCGGATTTTCTCGAAGGCGTGCTGCGATATCATGGGGGCGCCGTCCCGCTGGTCGACTTGCGCAAGCGGCTCGGCGCCCCGGCGCCGCACCGTGAAGAGACCCGCACCGTCATCCTGGAGTGGGAGGGCGGGAGGCTGGGCGTGGTGGTGGACGCGGTCACCGAGGTGCTGCAAGTCGCGGCGAGCGAGGTCACGGCCCCGCCGAACATCGTGAAGGGACTGGCGGCCGAGTACATCACGGGGATCGTGGTGAAGGACGGGCGAACCGTCATCGCGCTGAACACGGCGCGGCTGCTCAACTCGAAAGAGAAGGTCGCCATCGACGGCGTGATCAAGGAGACGGCGAAATCCTGATGGTCGATTCCCCGGTTCGCGCCCTGCGGGCGGAGTACGATACGATCGCGCGCCAGCTCGACACGACGACCGGGGGGCCCGAGCGTGAGGTGGTGAAGCGCGAGATCATCGCCTTCTTCAAGCAGGTCGACTCGCTCATCGGCGAGTTGAGCGAGCTGAAGGAGGAGATCCGCAAGCTGGTCGACCGCTACAAACAGCTCGCCACGTCGACGGCGGAGGCGTCGGCCCCGGAGTTCACGGGGACGCGACCCGCCGTCCACGCCGACCACATCGGCGCCTCGACCTTCATCGAGAAGGGCTGGAGCCTCATCTCGCTCGGCGACCACGTCGGGGCGATCCAGGCGCTGCAGAAAGCCCTGCAGCTCTCGCCCGGCGAGACCCAGGCCGAGTCGCTGCTCGGCTGGGCGCAAATGCTGCACGAGGAGTATGACGACGCCCTGGGAACCTTTCAAAAGGTGCTCATGAAGGAGCCGGCGAATTCGCTCGCGCGGATCAACGTCGGCTACATCTGTTTGAAGAAGCGGATCTTCGGGGAGGCGATCGAGCACCTGTCCAAGGCGATCCGACTCGACAACGACAAGAAGGCCACGCTGTACGCCCACTTCTATCTCGGCCTCGTGTACCTGCAGCGGGAGATGTACGAGGACGCCCAGACCTTTCTGCAGAAGGCGCTGAAGCTCGGGCCGAACTTGATCGAGGCCCATTACGAGCTGGGCCGCGCGTACTGGTTCTCGGGTGACCAGGCGCAGGCGCAGCAGACGTGGGAGGCGGGCTTCAAGGCGAACAAGTTCAATCCCTGGGGCAAGAAGTGCCAGGAGACGCTCGCGCTGGTGCAGCAGGGGCAGGAGCCGCCGCGCATCTAGCGCTGCTGCTGCTGCTCGGCCAGGGCCCGGGCCCCGGCGCAGTGATCGTCGGTCGCGTGACGGCGGTGGCGTGGCCGCCGCAGCAGGGCCTGGCCGCGGCGCTCGCCGACGCCGCCGATCGCGCGCCGCCATTTCCGGGCGTCGGCCCACTCCCCGATCGTCGCATCCGCCTGATCCTCGCGCCCACGCGGGCCAAGTTCGACTCGCTCACGCGTGGGCGCCTCCCGAGCTGGAGCGAAGGCGCGGCGTTCCCGGACGCGGGAACAGTCGTGTTGCTGTCCGCCGGTCCGCCCGACCGGCTGACCGCCGCGTTACGCCACGAGCTCGCCCACGTGGCGCTCCGCTGGCGCGTCCGGCGTGTGCTGCCCCTCTGGTTCGAGGAAGGCTACGCCGCGGTCGCGGCCGGAGAGTGGGACCGGCTCGATGCGCTGCGTCTCAACTGGCAGCTGGCACGGGGCGTGCACATGGACCTGGACGAGCTCGATCGCGCTTTGCGCGGCGATCGTACGGACGCGGAGACAGCGTACGGCCTGGCGACCACCGCGGTGTTGCTGCTCGACCGCTGGGGCGGCGGCCGCGGCGGACGTGGGCTCGGGCTGCTGATCGCCGGCCTGGCGCGCGAGCCGACGTTCGATGCGGCGTTGCGGGCCACGTATCACATGACGCAGGACGACTTCGAGTCGCGCTGGCAGCGGGACGTGGCGCAGCGGTACGGGTGGGTGTCGTGGGCCGTGGCGGCGGGCGCCTTCTGGGCGACCACGGGGCTCGTGCTCGTGTGGCTCGTCCGGGTGCGCCGGCGGCGCGATCGGGAGCGGAAGGCCCTGCTGGACGAAGGGTGGGCGGTGTCGGAGCCGGACGGTCCAACTGCTTGACGAGCTTGAAATTGGCGCGTAAACTGTCGGCCTTATGCCCGACCAGAGTCTGGCACGCTCGCGCCTGCACTTGGGCCCCAGGAACTGGTTGTTTCTCGCGGCGGCCGTCGTGTCGCTCGCGGCCGGGTACGTGTTGCTGGCGCGCGGGTCGACCACGGCCGCGCCGATTCTGCTCGTTCTCGGCTACTGCGTTTTCTTTCCGGTAGGCCTCGCCCTTTAAGGCCCCGCGGTGCGACGGGCGAATAGCTCAGTCGGTTCAGAGCGCCTGCCTTACACGCAGGAGGCCGGGGGTTCGAATCCCTCTTCGCCCACTGGGGTACCAGACCGCAACGTGAGAGGACAGCGCGCGTGAGACTTCTGCGACTGGTGGCCGGCCTCGTGCTCGGCGGGGGGAGCGCCGCGACGGCGCAGCTCGCCATTCAGCAGCCGACCGAGAAACTGCTCCTGCTGCCGCTCGCCGTGAAGACGCCGGCGGACTCAGGCGTCAGCATCGCGACGATGGACGCCGCCCGCGCGCGGCTGGAGCAGCTCGCGAAGTACAAGGTCCTCGTGATTCCCAAGGCCAAGCTGTGCGACGCCCTGAAGGCGTCGGACTTCGCCTGCGACGTGCTGCTCGACGACGCGCAGGCCCTGCTGCTCGCGCGGTTCCTCAACGTCAACGCCTACACCATCGGCACGCTCGAGCGGAGCGGAGGGCTGGTCACGCACATCCGGGTGCGGGACATCGGCTCCTCGGGGTACGCGGCGCTGTTCACGGTCTCGAGCGGCAACCCCGCGACCCCCGCAGCGCTGGGCGAGGCGATCGCTCAGAAAATGAACGCGATCGTACGCGCGGGGGAGCAGGCGCGCGAGTGCAACGATCTGCGCCAGAAGAGCCAGTTCGCGAAGGCACTCGAGGCGGCGCGCAAGGCGCTCGCGACCGAGCCGAATCTCCCCGCCGCCTACCTGTGCGTGGCGACCGTGTACGAAGCGCAGCGTATGCCCGTGGACAGCCAGCTCGTGGCCTACCAGCGCGCGGCCGCGCTCGACTCGCTCAACGCGACTGCCTGGGAGAACATTGCGCGCCTGTATCAGCAGAAGGGCGATACGCTCAAAGCGATCGGCGCGTTCATCCATGAGCTGCAGGGCGAGCCCCAGAACACGCAGCTGCGCCTCGGCATCGCCGAGCTGCTGCGGCTGCAGAAGCAATACCAGCAGGCGGTGAACCTGCTCGACGAGGGACTCGCCCGCAACGCGGCCGACCAGAAGATGGCCGAGCTGAAGCAGCGGATCTGCCTCGAGGGCGAGCTGTGGCGCTGCGTGGTGGACGGGTTCGTGCAGCAGCTCAAGAGCGACAGCACGAGGCAGGCGGACTCGACGTTCCTCAAAGCCGCTCTCGGCGCGGCGCAGCAGATCTCCGACACGGCCAACCTGCTGCTGTTCGCGCACGCGGCGGTGCGTCACTTCCCGAAGTCCGCGGCGTTCTACAAGGCGCTGGCGCAGGGCTTCGACATGAAGGGCCAGCGGGACTCGGCGTTGTGGGCCTACAAGCAGTCCCTCGCCATCGATCCGAGCGACGTGGCCAACGCGCTACTCCTGGCGAAGGCGATCGTCGACGGGGCGACATACGACACGGCGCAGGCGACGAAGCTGAAGAGCGACACCGTCGCACTGAAGCGGCTCCGCAGCGCGTTCGCCGACAGGCTCGACAGCGCCCGGGTGTACCTGGAGCGGGCGGCCACGTCGCCCGACACTGCGACGCAGGTCAACGCGGCGGCGATCATGCGCAGCGCGGGCGAGAAGCTCATCCGGGCCGGGGCGTCGGATCGGGCCGTGCCGTGGCTGCAGCGGACGCTGGCCCTGGTGGCGCCGCGCACGCCGGCCGATACGGCCGGTCTGCGCCACGCGATTCGAGCGAACGCGAGCTTCTGGTACGGATTGGCGGCGATGTCGGTGCTGCCCGCGGAGTATCAGGCGATGACGAAGGCCAAGAACTGCACGGAGGCGAAGGCGTTCAACGACCATCTGGCCGAGGTGCGCGCGGCGCTGACCCTCGGGCGCAGCGTGCACCCGCCCACGGTCGATACCACGCTGCTGGGATTGGCGAAGTTCGAGGGCGCGATGGCGTCGGTCAAGAAGGCGTTCAAGTGTCGCAACTTCTGATACATTGAATTGCCCGTCGCGCGAGCCTATATTGCGGCCTTCCGTCGCAGGGGGCTGTAGCTCAGCTGGTTAGAGTGCCGGTCTGTCACACCGGAGGTCGCGGGTTCGAGCCCCGTCAGCCCCGCCTGAACCCGCCTCGCGGGACGACGCACCAGGCCCCGCCTGCCACGGCAGGCGGGGTTTTCGTTTTTCCGGGGAGAGCCGACGTCCGACTATCATGTCCCGGTCCTCGCGGCGGCGGTGCGCAGTTGGGCGGAAGGCGGTCGCCGCGCTGTGGACGCGACCGTGGGCGGCGGCGGCCACGCCGCGCTGTTGCGGGAGGTCGGCGCGGAGGTGCTGGCCGTCGACCGGGACCCCGATGCGATCGCGGCGGCGCGCGCCCGACTCGGCGAGGACGGCATCCGCTACTCGACCGGTCCGTTCGGCTCGGCCAAGGTGCTCGGCACTGTGGCGGCATTCCGCCCCGACCGCATCCTGCTCGACCTCGGGGTGTCGTCCCACCAACTCGATACCGCCGAGCGCGGGTTTACCTTTCGTCCGGGGGCGCCGCTCGACATGCGCATGGCCGGCGGGCGGGGCCTGACGGCGGCCGACCTGCTGAACACCTGGCCGGTCGAGCGCCTGGCCACCAGCTTCGCGGAGCTCGCCGACGAGCGCCGGGCGAAGCGGCTCGCCCAGGTGATCGTGAAGCGCCGGGGCAACGCGCCGTTCGCCACGAGCGACGACTTCGTGAACGCGATCCGCGAGGCGCTGGGCCCGCGCTCGGGGCCGCCAGATTTCGCGCGCCTGTTCCAGGCGCTTCGCATCGTGGTGAATCAGGAGCTCGAGCAGCTCGAGCTGGGGCTGCCGGCGCTGCGGGCGACGCTCGTCCCCGGCGGCCGGATGGCCGTCATCACGTACCATTCAGGCGAGGATCGCATCGTCAAGCACGCATTCCGCGACTGGGGCAGGCGGTGCGTCTGCCCGCCGGGCCAACCGGTGTGCACCTGCCGGGGGCGGCCGATCGGCCGGGTGCTCACGAAGCGCCCGGTGCGGCCGGGGACCGCCGAAGTGCGGGCGAACCCGCGCGCCCGCTCCGCGCTGCTCCGGGCGTTCGAGGTGGCGCATGAGGCTTAAGGGACGCCACTGGGTCGCCGTGTGGCTGGTCGCGTTCCTCGCCGTGACCTGGCTGGTGTACGCCCGGCAGACCGCGGCGATCCACGACGCGCGCGAGCTGAACGAGATCCGTGCCCGCCGCGCCAACCTCGAGGGCCACCAGGCCGAGCTCGAGCGCCGGGTCCGCAGCGAGCAGAGCCGGGCGGTGCTGGTGCCGCGCGCCCAGGCGAAGCTCGGCCTCCACCTGCCAGCCGACAGCGAGATCATCCTGGTGCCGCTGCCGGGACCGGGGAGCGGCCCTCCCTAGCGATGGCGAAGCCGGCGGTGCGCCTCGAGTTCGTGGAGCGCGGCGTGTTCATCGCTCTGGCGCTGCTCGTGGTGCGGGCGGCGCAGGTGCAGCTGCTGGAGGGTCGCCGCTGGGCGGAGGCGGCGCAGGCGCAGCGCACGGAGCGGATCGTGCTGCAGGCGCGCCGCGGCACGCTGAGCGACCGACACGGCACGCCGCTCGCGCTCACCCAGGAGACCTACCACGTCGGCGTCGCGCCCAACGAGCTGCGCGATCCGGCGCGCGACGGCGCGCTGATCGCCCGCCAGCTGGGCCTCGCCGCCCGCGGCTGGCAGGAGGCGCTGCACAGGCGCTACGCGTACTTCGCGGGCCCGTTCAGCGCGCTCGAGGTGCGGCCGTTGCGGAGCATCCGGGGGGTGCACCTCGAAGCCGTCGTGAACCGGTTCTATCCCGCACCCGAGCTCGCCCGGGCGACGATCGGGCGCGTGGGCGACGATGGGTACGGGGCTTCGGGGATGGAGAAGACGCTCGATTCGCTGCTGGCGGGGCGCTCCGGCTCGGCCGTCGTCCTGAAGGATCGCGCCGGGCGCGAATACGAGTCACCGGCGCGTGTGATCGCCCAGCCCGTGGCGGGATACGACGTGGAGCTCACGCTCGACGCCGAGCTGCAGGAGATCGCTCAGCGCGCACTGGACGACGCCCTGCGGCGCATGGACGCCGACGGCGGCGACGTGGTGATGCTCGATCCTGCCACGGGAGAGGTGCTGGCGATCGCCTCGCGGCAGCGGGACGGGACGGCGCGGCCGAGCGCCTTCATCGACACGTTCGAGCCGGGGTCCATCGCGAAGATTTTCGCCGCGGCGTCGCTGCTGGCGCTCAAACGGGTGCGCCCGGGCGAGCACGTGTCGGGAGAGGACGGGACCTATCGCCTGCCGGGACGCACGATCACCGACGAGGACCCGCAGCCGACGCTCACGCTGGCCGATGCGATCCGGGTCTCGAGCAACATCGCGATCGTGAAGTTCGCGGCGCGCTTGACGCCAGCCGAGCAGTACCGGACGCTGCGGGATTTCGGCTTCGGCACGCTCACGGGGATCGAATTTCCCGGGGAGGCGGCGGGGAGGTTGCGGCCGCCGTCCGAGTGGACCCGCCCGAGCGCCGCGAGCCTCGCCATTGGTTACGAGCTGTCGGTGACACCGATCCAGATGGCGGCCGCGTACGCCGCGCTGGCGAACGGCGGGTTGCTGCTGCAGCCGACGCTCATTCGCGAAGTGCGCAGCCCGGAGGGCCGGCTGCTGTACCGCCACGAGCCGGAGCCGGTGCGCCGCGCGGTGTCGCCCGAGATCGCGACGGGGCTGCGCGACCTGCTGCGCGGGGTGGTGGAGCGCGGCACCGGTGCCGAGGCGGCACTCACCAACTTTCCGGTGGCCGCGAAAACCGGGACGGCGCGTCGCGTGGTGAATGGTCATTACGCGGCGGGGCAGTACACGGCGTCGTTCGCGGCCTTGTTCCCGGCGGACAAGCCGCAGCTGGTGCTCGTCGTGAAGATCGACAATCCGCACAAGGGGAGCCATTTCGCGGCGCAAACCGCCGCGCCCGTCACGCGCTCCATGCTCGAACAGGCCCTGGCGGCGCGCACCGTTGCGCTCGACCGGGCGCGGCTCTCGACCGCCGCGCCGCCCACGGCAGCGGTGCCGCTCGAGGGCGACGGCGGCGTCGTACCCTACGTCGTCCCCTGGCCGTATCAGCCGGATTCGGTGGACGCGGGGCGGCGTCAGACGGTGCCCGATGTGACGGGCCTCCGCCTGCGCGAAGCGGTCCGGGCGCTGCACCGGCGCGGCTTCCGCGTGGCGTTGAAGGGGTGGGGGACCGCCGAGCACACCTGGCCCGCGGCGGGCGACAGCGCCGCGACCGGCGCGACGGTCACGTTGTTCGCCGAGCCAGTCACCCCGGCGGCGGTCGGCGCGGTCGCGCGGCGGCGTGCGAAGCGATGACCCGCCTCCCCGACCTCGTGAGCGCGCTCGAGCGCGGTGGTCTGCTGGTCGGGACGCCGGACCTGCACACCTGGCCCGAGATCACCGGGCTCACGGCCGACAGCCGCCGCATCGCGCCGGGGATGCTGTACTGCGCCGTGCGGGGCTCGGCGCAGGACGGGCATCAGTTCGTCGCGGCCGCGCGGGAGCGCGGCGCCGTCGCCGCGCTGGTCGAGCGCGAGCAGCCGGTCGAGCTGCCGCAGGTCCTGGTGCGCGACGGCCGCCGCGCCGCCGCCCTCGCCGCCGAGACGTGGTTCGGGAGACCGGCGGCGCGGCTCGACCTGGTGGGCGTGACGGGGACGAGCGGCAAGACGACGTCGGTGCTGCTGGCGCGGCACGTGCTGTCGGCGCTCGAGCCGATGGGCTCGATCGGCACGCTGGGCGCGTTCGATCCGGACGGCGCGAGCGTCCCGAGCGAAGCGGGGAACCTGACGACGCCCGGCCCGATCGACCTGCAGGCGACGCTGGCGGCGCTGGTGGCGCGCGGCGCGCGCGGCGCGGCGATGGAAGTCTCGTCGCACAGCCTCGACCAAGGGCGGGTGGAGGGCCTGGTGTTCCGGACGGCGGTCTTCACGAACCTGACGCGCGAACACCTCGACTACCATCACACCCTGGAGGACTATTTCAAGGCGAAAGCAAAGCTCGCCGGCTACCTCGGGCCCACCGGCCTCGAGGTGGTCAACGCCGACGATCCCGCCTGGTTGCGCCTGCCGCACCGCCATCGCCGCGTGACGTTCGGCGAGCGCGAGGGCAGCGACGTATCCGCCCGCAAGGTCGTGGTCGACGGGATCGGCGCCCGCTTCGACCTGATCACGCCGACTGGGAGCGCGGCGGCGCGGCTCCCCCTGCTGGGCCGGTTCAACGTCACCAACGCCCTCGGCGTCGCCGCGTGTGCCTGGGGGATGGGCGTGCCGGTCGAGGCGATCGTCGAGCGGCTCGCCACCGCACCGCAGGTGCCCGGCCGGATGGAGCGCATCGCGGAGCGGCCGTGCACGATCCTGCGCGACTACTCCCACAAGCCGGATGCGTTGGAGCGCGCGCTCGAGAGCGTGCGACCCCTCACCTCGGGTCGGATCATTCTGGTGTTTGGCGCCGGGGGCGACCGCGATCGGGGCAAGCGCGCCCCGATGGGGGAGATCGCCGTGCGGCTCGCCGACGTGGCGATCGTCACGTCGGACAACCCACGCACCGAGGACCCCGAGCGCATCCTCGACGAGGTCGAGAGCGGAATGCAGGCGAAGCCCCACCATCGCCGCACCGACCGCCGCGAGGCGATCGCCCTGGCGCTCGAGCTCGCCCGCCCGGGCGACACCGTCATGCTCGCCGGGAAAGGGCACGAGACCTACCAGATCGTCGGGACAGAGAAGCAGCCGTTCGACGAGCGGAGCATCGTCAGGGAGCTTGGAGCGTCCTGATGTCTCCCTGGACCAGCGAGAGCGTGGCTCTGGCGCTCGGCGTCCCGACGCCGGGCCGGCTCGCGTTCACTGACGTCACGACCGACACACGACACCTGAAGCCGGGTGCCCTCTTCGTCGCCCTCAAAGGCGACCGGTTCGACGCTCATGACTTTCTCGCCGACGCGCGGACCCGAGGCGCCGCCGCCGCTGTGGTGCGGCGCGGTACGCCGCGCGTGGACGGCCTGCCGGTGTTCGAGGTGGCGGATACACTCACGGCGCTGGGCCTGCTGGCGCGCGCGCGCCGCCAGCGCCTGCCGCAGGGCAGTCCCGTCGTCGCGATCACCGGCTCGAGCGGCAAGACCAGCACCAAGGAGATGATCCGGGCGGTGCTCGCCACACGCTACCGCACCCACGCCACCAGCGGCAACCTCAATAACCTGGTGGGCGTGCCGCTCACGATCCTCGCAGCGCCCGACGACGCCGAGGCGCTGGTGGCCGAAGCCGGCGCCAGCCTGCCGGGGGAGATCGCCCGGCTGCGGGACGTGATCGAGCCGACGATCGCCGCTATCACGAACGTCGGCTACGCGCACGTGGAGGGGTTCGGCTCGCTCGGGGGCGTGCTGCGGGAGAAGGTGGCGCTGGTGGACGGGGCCGGCGTGGCGGTCGTGGGCACCGACCCGCCGGAGCTCGCCCGCGAGGCGCGGCGCCGCACCCGCACGGTTGTGGCGGGAACGGCACCCGAGGCGGACGTGCGTCCCGAGGCGGCCGACCTGGACGACGCGGGGCACCCGCGGATCACCTGGGGGGGAGGTCACTCGGTCACGGTCCCGGTGCTGGGGTTCCACCAGATCGAGAACGCGCTGCTCGCGCTGGCGGTCGGTCGCGAGGCGGGCGTGGACCCCGAGCGCGCCGTGGCGGCGCTCGCCGGGGTGCAGATCCCGGGCGGGCGCGGCACGGCGCTCGAGCGGGGAGGGCTGACGATCCTGGACGACACCTACAACGCCAACCCGGCGTCACTCGCCTGGGCCCTGAAGTTTGCGCACTGGCTCGCCGGGCGGCGCCGGCGGCCGCTCGCGGTGGTGGTGGGCTCGATGTTGGAGCTGGGCGACGCGAGTGACAGATTGCATGCGGCCGCGGCCCGGGAGATCGCGGCGCTCGAGCCGGCGTTGATCGGTGCGGTCGGCGCATTCGTGCCGGCGTTCGAGCCGCTCTCCGGCGCGCTCGGGGCGCGCCTCGTCACGGCGTCCGATGCCGCAGCGCTGGGTCCGAAGCTCGCGGCCGCGCTCCGGGGCGACGAGATCGTGCTGCTCAAGGCGTCGCGCGGGGTCGCGTTGGAGCGGGTGCTCCCGTTCCTCACCCAACGGCCACGAGCCTAAGGAGGGGGTGGCGTGCTCTATCACCTGCTGGCGCCGCTCGCGAAGCAGCACATTCTGTTCAATCTCTTCAACTACATCACCTTCCGCGCCGCGGGCGCCACGGTGACGGCGCTGGTGCTCGCCTTCGTATTGGGACCGTGGATCATCCGGCTGCTGCGCGATCGGCACGTGGGCCAGGTGATCCGCGCCGAGGGCCCCGCGAGCCATGCCGGCAAACGGGGCACGCCCACGATGGGCGGGCTCATCATCCTCCTGGCGACCGTGGTGCCGACGCTGTTGTGGGCGCGGCTCGACACCCGCTATGCGGTCGTCGCAGTGGCGGCGATGCTGTGGATGGGCACGATCGGCTTTCTCGACGACTACCTGAAGATCGTGCGTGGCAAGTCGCAGGGGCTGGTGGCGCGCTGGAAGCTGATCGGCCAGGTCTCCTTCGGGCTGGCGCTCGGCGTCTATCTCCTGGCGTGGCCGCTCGCCTCTAACCTGGAGCCGACCTCCACGCAGCTGCCGCTTTTCAAGTACCAGCTGATCGTGTTCTGGCCCGTGACCTACGTGCTGTTCGTCACCCTGGTGGTTACGGGCAGCTCGAACGCCGTGAACCTGACCGACGGGCTCGACGGCCTCGCGACCGGGCTGACGGCGATCGCGGCGGGCGCGTTCGCGATCTTCGCGTACGTGTTCGGCCGGTTCGACTGGACCAAGTACGTCGGCGTGTACTTCCTGCCCGGCGCGGGCGAGCTGACGGTGTTCTGCGGCGCGCTGGCCGGCGCGTCGCTGGGGTTTCTCTGGTTCAACGCCCACCCCGCCCAGGTGTTCATGGGCGACACCGGCGCGCTCGCGATCGGCGGGGCCTTCGGGACGGTCGCCATCCTCCTGAAGGCCGAGTTCCTGCTGCTCATCGTGGGCGGCGTGTTCGCGGCGGAGACCGTCTCGGTGATGCTCCAGACGGGCGTGTACCGCTGGCACAAGACGCGCCGCGGCAAGGAGTACGCGGACGCGCACCGCGTCTTCCGGATGGCGCCGCTGCATCACCACTTTGAGAAGCTCGGCTGGGCGGAGCCGCAGGTCGTCATGCGGTTCTACATCATGGGCGTGTTGTGCGCCGCGATCGCGCTCGCCACGCTGAAGGTGCGATGATCCCCGACGCGTGGCGCCGGGAGGGGAGCGTCGTGGCGGTGGTGGGACTGGGGAAGAGCGGCGTCGCGGCCACGAAGCTGCTCGCCCGAGAGGGGGCGCACGTGTACGCGAGCGATGCGTCGGACCATCCGTACGGCGGCGCCGCGGCCGTGGAGTTGCGCGAGCTCGCCGGCGTGGAGGTCGACGTCGGGCGCCACGACCTCGCCAAGATCCGGTCGGCCGCGGGCGTGGTGGTGTCGCCCGGCGTGCCCCCGGATGCGGCGCCGCTCGCGGCCGCCCGCGAGGCGGGCGTCCCCGTTGTGTCGGAGATCGACCTCGGGTTTCGGGCGCTGGCGGGGTCGGGGACGCGCTGCATCGCCATCACCGGAACGAACGGCAAGACGACGACGACGGCGCTCGTCGCGCACCTGCTGCGCGCAGCGGGGCTCGCGGCCGAGGCGGCCGGGAACATCGGCCGGCCGCTCACGGACATCGCCGTGACGGGCGATCGCTACCAGTGGCTGGCGGTGGAAGTGTCGTCGTTCCAGTTGCACGACAGCCCGCACTTCGCGCCGGAGATCGGCATCCTGACGAACCTCGCGCCGGACCACCTGGACCGCTACGCGTCGGTGGATGCCTACTACCACGACAAGCAGCTGCTCTTCAGCAACGCGCGCGCGCGCGACGTTTGGGTGCTGAACGGCGACGACCCGGCCGCCCTCGAGCTTCCGGGCAGCGCACCCGGGCGGCGGGTACTGTTCTCGCTGCGACGGCCGGCCGGCGGCTGGTACGACGCGGCGGCGCGGCGGCTGCGATTGGGTGAGGGCGAGCTGCTGCCGCGCGACGAGCTGCGGCTGCTGGGGGATCACAACGTGGCCAACGCGCTCGCCGCGGCGCTCGCCGTGCGGGAAGCGGGCCTGGCGCCCGCCGTGATCGCCCAGGGGCTGCGCTCCTTTCGGGCGCTGCCGCATCGGCTGGAGCCCGTACGGGAGGTGGGCGGCGTGCTGTGGATCAACGACTCCAAAGCGACCAACATCGCCTCCACCGTGGTGGCCGTGGAGGCGATGGACCGGCCGTTCGTGCTGCTGCTGGGCGGGCGTCACAAGGGGGAGCCGTACACTCGCCTGGCGCCGCTGCTCGCGGGAAAATGCCGGCTCGTGATCGCCTTCGGCGAAGCCGGCGCGATCGTCGCCCAGGATCTGGGAGGCAAAGTGCCGCTCGAGCGGGGCACGACGTTCGCGGATGTGGTGGCCCGCGCCCGGCGCGCCGCACAGCCGGGGGACGTGGTCCTGCTCTCTCCCGCGTGCTCGAGCTACGACATGTTCAAGAACTACGAGGAACGGGGCGCGCTATTCAGACAGCTCGTCGAGCAGATGTGAGCGCATGACCGACCGCCGCTGGGAGACCCGCCTGCTCGCGCTGCTCGCCGCCGTGCTGGTCGTGTTCGGCCTCACGGCGGTGTACGGGGCGTCGAGTCTCCTGACCACGGCGGGCGGACAGGTCGGCTCGGCGTTCGCGCTGCGCCAGGCGCTCGGCGCCCTGGTGGGCGGGGTCATCGCGACGCTGCTCGCGCGCTCGGACTACCGGCAGTGGCGGCGCTACGCCTGGCCGGTGCTGGGCGGGGCGACGGTGTTGCTCGTGATCCCGCTGCTGCCCTTCACGCACGGCCTGGCGCCCACGCTCAACGGGGCGCGCCGCTGGGTGGACCTCGGGTTCGTCACCGTGCAGCCGTCCGAGCTCGCCAAGTTCGCCGTCGTCGTCTGGACCGCGATGCTGGCGGCAAAGAAGGGCGAACAGATTCGGACTTTCCGGAACGGCGTGCTGCCGTTCCTGGTGATCCTCGCGCCGCTGGTCGGATTGATCTTCCTCGAGCCGAACCTGTCGATGGCGCTGCTGGTGGCGATCCTCGCCGGCGTCGTCCTGTTCACGGCGGGCGCACGCATCGGGCACTTCCTGCTCGTCGCGGTCGTCGCGGCGCCGCTGGTATTCGGCGGGATCGTCACGGCGCAGTACCGCGTCGCGCGGGTGCTCACCTTTCTGAATCCGGGCGCGGCGCCCGAGGAGGCGACGTGGCAGGTGAAGCAGTCGCTCGTCGGCATCGGGGCGGGGCGGCTGTTCGGCGTGGGCTTGGGGCAGGGGCAGCAGAAGCTCGGCTATCTCCCCTACGCGTACTCGGATTTCATCTTTTCGACGATCGGCGAGGAGTGGGGGTTCATCGGCGTACTCGTCATCCTCGCGCTGTTCGGCACGTTCGTGTGGCTCGGGTTTCGGATCGCGCGCTCCGCAGGTGATCCCTTCGGGCAGCTGCTCGCGGTCGGGCTCACCGCGCTGATCGGCGTCACCGCGGCGCTCCACATCGGTGTGAGCCTGGCGCTCCTGCCGGCGACGGGGATCACCTTGCCGTTCATCTCATATGGACGTTCCAGTTTACTCGTCGCGCTCGTTGCGACGGGGGTGCTGATCAGCGTGGGGCAGGGGCGACGACGGACCAACGGGGCGGCGTGATGAACCAAGTGCGGAGTGCGGAACGCGGAGTGCGGAGTTGATGTGCCAGGTCGCGTCGCACTGCGGTCGTTGCTACACTCCGCACTCCGCACTCCGCATTCCGCACTCGCGTGGGGTCGGGTGGCGGTGAAGGTGTTGCTCGCCGGCGGCGGCACCGGCGGCCATCTCATCCCTGCGCTCGCGCTGGCGCAGGCGCTGCGCGATGCGGGCCCGAGCATCGATGTCCTGCTCGTCGGCGCCGAGCGCGGCATCGAGGCGGAGCTGTTGCCGCGTCAACCGTTCCGCCACCGCCTCCTACAGATCGAGCCGATCTATCGCCGCGCCTGGTGGCGCAACGCGCGCTGGCTGTGGCTCGCGCCCCACGTGTGGCGCGATGTGGGGCGGCTGCTGCGGGAGGAGCGGCCCGCGGTCGTCATCGGGACTGGTGGCTACGCGGCCGGGCCGGTCGTGCTGCGCGCGCAGCGCGCCGGGATCCCCACCGCGCTCGTCGAGGAGAACGCGGTCCCCGGACTCACGACCCGGTGGCTGGCGCGCGGCGCGCGCCAGGTGCACCTCGGGTTTCCCGAAGCGCGGGACCGGCTGTCGCCCGGTGCGCATACTGAGATTTTCGCGCTCGGCAATCCGGTGCGGCCTCCCGAACCGGGCGATCCGCGCGCGGCGCGGCGCGCGCTGGGGCTCGATCCCGACCGCCCCACCGTGTTCGCGTTCGGCGGCAGCCAGGGCGCGCAGACGCTCAACTACGCCGTCGCGGCCGCGCTGGAGCGCCGCCTGCTCGGCGCCAACGTACTGTGGGGCACCGGCGCCGCGCACGCGGCGGCGCTGGCGCGCTACGCCGTCCCTGAGCGCGTGGTGGTGCGCGGCTTCTTCGACTCGATGACCGAGCCGTACCGCGCCGCCGACGTCGTCGTGTCGCGCGCCGGCGCGATGACCGTGGCGGAGCTATGCGCGTGGGGGAAGCCGAGCATCCTGGTGCCGCTCCCGACGGCCGCGGCGAATCACCAAACCCACAACGCGCGCGCCCTCGCGGCCGCCGGCGCGGCGCTGTTCCTCGCCGAGCACGATCTCACAGCGCACGCGCTCGCTCAGCTGATCGGTGAGCTGCTCGGTGACCCCGCGCGACTCACGTCCCTCGCCTCCCGAGCCCGGGCCCGGGGGCACCCAAACGCCTCCCGGGAGATCGTGTCGAGGATTTTGACACTGGTCCCCCGATAGGGGGATGCTCTCTTTCGCAAGTTTCGTAGATTCGATATATTAGCCCCTCACTAATGAACCTGTTTGCAATGGCGGATCCCCGCCCGATCCACTTCATGGGGATCGCCGGAGCAGGGATGAGCGGCTTGGCGCTCCTCGCCAGGCAGCAAGGCGTCGCAGTAACTGGTTGTGATACCGACCCCTCTGGAGCGGCCGATTTGGCAGCCTTGGGGGTGGAAATATGGCGGGGGCACGACCCCGAGCACGTGGCTGGCGCTCGAGCGCTCGTGGTCACCGCAGCGGTAGCAGGGGATCACCCGGAGCTGGAGCGAGCACGGGCTTTGGGGGTTCCGGTGGTACGGCGGGCCGACGCCCTAGGTCAGGCCGTCGCCGGTGGGTTGGTGGTGGCGGTCGCCGGCACGCACGGCAAGACCACCACGACGGTGATGGTCACGGAGGCGCTGGCGGCCGCCGGGCGAGATCCTACGGGACTCGCCGGCGGCCGCGTCGCTCGGTGGGGGGGGAACGCGCGGCTCGGCGGGAGCGCGCTGTACGTGGTCGAGGCGGACGAGTACGACCGCGCCTTCCTCTCGCTCGCGCCGACGGTCGCGGTGGTGAACAACGTCGAGGCCGACCACCTCGAGTGTTACGGCGGCAGCGTCGCGGCGCTGGAGCAGGCGTTCGCGGAATTCGCGGGGCGCGCGCGCCGCGTGATCGCGGGGGCGGACGACGCTGGTGCGATGCGGGTCGCCGCGGCGCTCGAGACGCCGGTGTGGCGCGTGGGTCTCGCGGCGGACGCGGACGTGCGGATCGTGACTCCCGAGCTGGCCGAGCGGGGCTCGGCCGCGCGGATCGAGTTGCCGAATGGCGGGGCGGTGCGCCTCGCGCTGCAGGTGCCGGGGCTGCACAACCTGCGAAACGCGACGGCGGCGCTGGCCGCGGCACTGGAGCTGGGAGTCGATCTCGAGCGCTGCGTCACGGCGCTCGAACGCTTTAGCGGTGTGGCGCGACGGTTCGAGCGGGTGGGCGAGGCGCGCGGGGTGATGATCGTGGACGACTACGCGCATCACCCCACGGAGGTGCTGGCGACGCTGGCGGCGGCGCGCCAGACGTTTCCGCGGCGCCGCGTGGTGGCGGTGTTCCAACCGCACCTGTTCTCCCGCACCGCGCTGCACGGCGAAGCGCTCGGCCGGGCGCTGGCGAGCGCCGACGTCGTGGTGGTGGCGCCGATCTACGGGGCGCGCGAGCAGCCGCTCCCGGGTGTCACCGCGGATCTGGTGGCGCAGGGGGCGGCGCGCGCCGGAGCGGCGACGGTGGCCGTGCGGGACCGCGCGGCGCTGGTGGACTCGGTGGCGGAGCGGCTGCGGCCGGGGGACGTGGTGTTCACCCTCGGGGCGGGGGACGTCACCCGTGTGGGACCCGAGTTGCTGCGGCAGCTGGGGGGCGCGGAGCAGCCGTGAGCCGGCGGCGGACGCTCGCGCGCCGCAGCGCGCCCTTGGTCATGGGCATGGCGGTCGGCGTCGCCGTCTGGTTCGGCGCCCCCGCGCTGCTGGCGCGCCTCGCGGTGTTCCGCGTGCGGCAGATCGAGCTGGTGGGCGTGAAGAACCTGGCGCCCGACGTGGTGATCGCCGCGCTGCGGCTGCCGTCCGATGCGAGCGTGTTCACCGACACGCGGCTGCTCGACGACCGGCTGCGCGGGCTCGCCGGCGTGGCGGAGGCGCGGGTGGTGCGCCAGCTGCCGGCGGCGCTGCGGATCGAGCTGCGCGAGGTGGAGCCCGCGGCGCTCGCGCCCAACGGCCGGCGTCTGGTCGTGGTCGATGCGCAGGGCCGCGCGTTGCCGTTCGACCCCGCGCGCACCGGGCTCGACCTGCCGGTCGCGGCGGCGCCGGACCGTGGCGTCGTGGGCGTGCTAGCGCTGGTGCAGGCGGTCGATCCAGCGCTGTTTCTCACCATCACCAGTGCGCGCGGGTTGGCGCGCGGGGACGTGCTTCTGGAACTGGGGCCTCGTCACGTGCTGTTAGGCCGCGACGCCGGACCGGAGGTGATCCGGGCCGTCGAGCTGGTCGCGCGGGATCTCGCCGCGAAGGGGCGCCCCTACGTGGAGCTCGACGCCCGCTTCGCGCGCCAGGTGATCGTGCGGCGGACGGCGTCCCGCGGATCCCGCGGTACGGGTGGGGCGTGAGCCGAGATCGACAGCTCGTCGCCGGGCTCGACCTCGGCAGCACCAAGACATGTGCGGTGATCGCCGAGGTCGTGGGCGACCTGCCGCGCATGCCGCTCGCCAAGGTGCTGGGCGTCGGCCTCGCGAAGAACGCCGGCGTGCGGCGCGGCATGGTGCGGGACATCGATGAGACGAGCCGCTCGGTCGTGGCCGCGCTGCGCGACGCCGAACGGATGGCGGGAGCGAAGGTCGGCGGTGTGACGTGCGGCATCGCGGGCGAGCACGTCTCGGCGCGCACGTCGCCCGGGGTGGTCGCGGTGAGCCGGGAGGAGATCACCCCGGAGGACGTGGCGCGGGTGAACGAGGTGGCGCGCGCCATCTCGCTCGGCCGCGACCAGGAGCTGCTGCACGACATCCCGCAGGAGTACCGGGTCGACCAGCAGCACGGGATCTCCGACCCGGTGGGGATGACGGGCACGCGGCTCGAGGTGGAGATGTATCTCGTCACCGTGCAGGCCACCGCCGCCCAGAACCTGCGCAAGGCGGTGCAGCGCGCGGGATACCGCGTGCTGGATCTGGTGCTCGAGCCGCTGGCGGCGTCCTACGCGGTGCTGACGGAGGACGAAAAGGAGCTCGGGGTTGCGCTGCTCGAGGTGGGGGGCGGCTCGACCGGGGTGACGATCTTTCACGAAGGGAAGATCCGCCACCTCGCGTCGCTCAAGTACGCGGGCGCCCAGGTGACGACGGACGTCGTCCAGGTGCTGGGTGTGACCCAGGCCGACGCGGAACGATTGAAGGAGCGGCACGGCGTCGCGTACAAACCGCTAGTGGACCCGGCGGAGATGATCACCCTACCCTCCACGCCCGGGCAGGGTGCGCGGCAGGCGGCGCGCGAGATGCTGTCGGACATCATCCACCAGCGGCTGGACGAGATCTTCCACATGGTGGACCGCGAGTTCGAGAAGGCGGGGTACGGGGGCGGGCGGCTGCCCGCCGGCGTGGTGCTGACCGGCGGGACGGCGCATCTGCCGGGCATGGTGGAGCTGGCCCGCGAGGTGTTCGCGATGCCGGTGCGCGCCGGAACGCCGGAGCAGGGGATTTCGGGGCTGGTGGACAGCGTCCAGGCGCCGCGCTACGCGGTGCCGGTGGGGCTGGTGCTGTACGCGGCACGCAAAGCGGCACAGGGCGCCGCGCCCGGCGGCTCGGCGGTACCGAGCCCGGGGGTCGAGCGCTGGTTCGCGCCGCTCAAGCGGTGGTTACAGGACTTCTTCTGATCGGTCACCCGAGGGAGCCATGATCTTCGAGCTCGAAGAAACCGTCTCACAGAACGCCCGGATGAAAGTCGTCGGCGTAGGCGGCGGCGGCGGCAACGCGCTGAACCGCATGGTCGACGAGGGACTGCAAGGCGTCGAATTCATCTCCGTCAACACCGACGCGCAGGCCCTGCTCAACAACAAGGCCGACGTGAAGACGCAGATCGGGAAGAAGTTGACGCGCGGCCTCGGGGCGGGCGCCCGACCCGAGATCGGCCGCCAGGCGATCGAAGAGAACCGCGACGAGGTGCTGCACGCCCTGCAGGGGGCGGATCTCGTGTTCGTGACGTGCGGCATGGGCGGCGGCACCGGTACCGGCGCATCGCCCATTATCGCACAGATGGCGCGCGATCTCGGGGCCCTCACGATCGGCATCGTAACGAAGCCGTTCCTGTTCGAAGGGCGCAAGCGGATGCGCCAAGCCGAGATGGGCATCGCGGAGATGCGCAAGCACGTCGACACGATGGTCACGGTGCCGAACGAGCGCTTGCTCGCCGTGGTGGGGAAGGGGATACCTTTCCAGGACGCCCTCAAGAAGGCCGACGAGGTGCTGCTGCACGCCACCCAGGGAATCTCGGGACTCATCACCGTGACGGGCATCGTGAACGTGGACTTCGCGGACGTGCGCACCGTCATGCAGAACGGCGGCGCGGCGATCATGGGCACCGGGATGGGGCGCGGCGAGAACCGCGCCATGGAAGCGGTGCAGCAGGCGATCTCGAGCCCGCTGCTCGACAACATCTCGATCACCGGCGCGACCGGCGTACTGATCAACATCACGGGCGGTGAGGACCTGACGCTCGGCGAAGTGACCCAGATCTCCGACGTCGTCAAGGACGCGGCGGGCGAGGATGCCGAGATCATCTTCGGGACGGTGAACGATCCGGCGATGCACGGCGAGATCCGGGTGACGGTGATCGCGACGGGCTTCGACCGGGACAAGGCGGCCGAGACGCCGGGCCGCGCGGCGCCGGGGGTGCTGCCGTTCCGGGAGCGAGTGTCGCGTCCCACGCCGGTACCGCCCGCGGGTTACGTGAAGGCGGCGGAGCCGGTCCGGCGCGCGCCGCCCCCGCCACCCCCCGACGTGAACGAGCTCGAGATCCCGACCTTCATCCGGCGGCAGATGGATTGATGACTCTGTTCTCCCATTGGCGGGCGAGCCATTACGTTGCCGCCGGCGTGCTGAGCGCCGGCGGTCTGGTCTGGGCCACGCGCGAGGCGTGGCCGTGGCGCCGGCCGCTCACCGCGCCGCCCATCGTGGTGAGCGAGGCCTATGCCGAGGTCACGGAAACGCTGGGGCGGCGCGAGGTGCTCTCCGACGTGCTGGGCCGGGCCGGCATCACCGGCCGCGATTACGTCGCGTTCCTCGCGGCGGCGCGGCATCTGCCGGCGCGGCGGCTGCGGCCCGGGCTCGCCTTCCAGGTGCGCCGTCTGAAGACCGACAGCCGGGCCGAGCGGGTGACCGTCCGGCTGTCGCCCGAGCAGCGGCTCCAGCTCGACCGCGGCGACTCCGGCTGGATCGAAACGGTCGAGACGGTCCCCTGGACGATCGTGCGCCTGCGGGTCACCGGAGCGATCGAGTCGTCGCTGTACGACGCGCTCGACAAGGCGGTCGCGGACACGTTCCTGCCTGAGGGAGAGCGGCGCACGCTCGCCTGGGCGATCGCCGACGTGTACGACTGGGAAGTCGACTTCACACGGGACGTGCGGCCGGGCGATCGGTTTACGGTGCTGCTCGAGCGGCTCGAGTCGTCGGAAGGCGAGCGCCGCTTCGGTCGGGTCATCGCGGCGCGCGTGGACGTGGCGCGGGCGCCGAGTTACGCCTTCTACTTCGAGGACGACGCCACCGGCATCGCGGGCTTCTACGACGATCAGGGGCGGTCGCTGCGGCGCGCGTTCCTGCGCGCGCCGCTCGCGTTCCGCCGCATCTCGAGCCGGTTCGGCAGCCGGTTCCATCCCATCCTCCATATGTGGCGTCACCACGAGGGTGTGGACTTCGCCGCACCGTACGGCACGCCGGTGCGCGCCACGGCCGATGGCCTGGTCACCCGGGTGGGCCGCGAAGAGGGCGGCTACGGCAACGTGATCGAGGTGCGCCACGCGAACGGCATCCGCACCCGCTACGGTCACCTGTCGGCGTTCGGACGCGGCCTGCACGTGGGCCAGCGCGTGGAACAGGGTGAGACGATCGGCTACGTCGGCTCGACGGGCCTGTCGACCGGCCCGCACCTACACTACGAGTTTCTCGTGAACGGTCGACCGACCAACCCGCAACGCAAGGACATGGGATCGGGCACTCCGGTTCCGCGGACCCTCCGACCCGCGTACGACTCGGTGCGCCTCCAGCTGCTCACGCAGCTCGAGCCGCACGGGCCCCCGCACGTCGATCCGACCGTCGCCGCGCGCGACGATTAATTTCCGGTACTTCCGTGGAGCTCTACCCCGCCGTTGACGTGCAGGGCGGGCGCGTGGTGCGTTTGCGCCAGGGCGAGGCGTGGCGCGCCACGGCGTACGCCGACGATCCCGTGGCCGTGGCGCGTCAGTTCGCGCGCGACGGCGCGCGCTGGGTGCATTTCGTCGATCTCGACCGCGCCTTCGGGAAAGGCGACAACCGCGAGCTGGCGCGGCGCTTCCTCAGCGCGGCTGGCGTGCCGGTCCAGGTGGGCGGCGGCCTGCGGACCGAGGAGGCGATCGCCGAGATGCTCGGTTGGGGCGCCACCCGGGTGGTGATCGGGACGAAGGCCGCGACCGATCCGGCGTTGGTCGAGCGGCTGCTAGCGCAACACGGGCCGGAGCGGCTCGCCGTGGGGATCGACGCGAAGGACGGCCACGTCGCGGTGCGCGGCTGGACGCAAGTGTTCGACCTCACGCCGCTCGAGCTCGCCCAGCGGGTCCTCGCGCAAGGCGCGCGGACGGTGATCTATACCGATGTCGCCCGCGACGGCATGCTGGCCGGGCCGGATGTGGCGGGCGCGCGCGCCATCGCAGCGCTCGGGCTCGACACGATCGCGTCCGGGGGCGTCGCGTCGCTCGCCGACCTGCAGACGATCCGCGCCGCCGGCTTGGCCGGCGCCATTGTGGGACGGGCGCTGTACGAAGGCCGCTTTACCCTCGTCGAGGCGCTCGAGTGCGCGGCCGCGTGACGGCCGGCCTGGCGCTGCTGCGCACGACCGGACTGGGCGCTCTGGTGTTGCTCCTGTGGAACCCCACGACGTCGAGCTTTGCCCCGGGAGCGAGCGCCGTCCCGCCGCTGGTGCTGCTCGACGCGTCGCTCAGCATGGCGGGGCACGGCGGACGCTGGCACGAAGCGCTCGACACGGCGCGTGCGCTGGCACAGGGCGGCGGTGTCATCTGGCGCTTCGGGTCGCAGGTGCGCGCGTTCGACTCTTTGCCCCCCGGGGACGGCGCGACCCGGCTCGCCCCGGCGCTCGCCGCCGCCGCCGGGCGGGAGGGGCCGGTGGCCGTCGTGACCGACGGCGCGATCGCCGACGTCGCCGACCTCCCCTCCGACCTGCTGGCCCGCGCGCGCGTGATCGTCCTGCCCCGGCCGGCGTTGTTCGATGCGTTCGTTTCCGATATCGCGGGACCGAGGAGAATCGGTCAAGGAGACACCGTCCGGCTCAGGGTCAGTTACGGAACGACCGGGAAAACGGCCGGGGAAGGGGGAACCCTAAAGGACGCCCGGTCGGGCGGGGGGAAGGGGACGCTCGTCGTGCGTCTGGGGTCTCGGCGCCTCACCTCGCGAGTCGTTTCGATCCCGGACAGCGGCATTCTTTCCACGGAAGTTACCCTTCCCCCTTCCCCCTTCCCCGGCTCTCTCCCCGCCGGCTGGCAGGCGCTCGAAGTGCGGCTGGAAGGCGTGGCCGGCGATTCCGAGCCGCGCGACGACGCCCGCTGGTTGGTGCTGGAGGTGAGCCCGCCGCCCTCCGTGGTGCTGCTCGCGGCGCCGCCCGATTGGGACAGCCGGTTCCTCGCCCGCACACTGAGCGACGTGGCGCGCGTGCCGGTCCGCACGCTGGTGCAATCGGGGTCCGACGGGTCTGGCTGGCGGGACGCGGCCGGTCTAACACCGGTCTCCGCCGCCGCCGCGGCGCAGGCCGTGGCGGGCGCCCGGCTCGTCGTCCGGATGGGAGATCCGGCGGCGCTCGATCGGTTCCCGACCAAAGGAGCGGTGCTGACGTGGCCCACCCAGCGCGGCCAGGACGGTGACTGGTACGTGCGGGCGCCGGAGCCGTCGCCGCTCGCCGGGGCGCTGGCCGGGGTCGCGTGGGATTCGCTGCCGCCCGCGGCGGCGGTGTCCGACCTCGCTCTCCCTCCCACCGGGGACAGCGCCGCGGTGGTGGTGCTCACCGCGCGCCTCGCGCGGCGCGGCGCGGCACGCCCGGTGATCGTGCTGTCACAACCGGGCGGCGCGCGGCGCGCCGCGGTCGCAGCGTCCGGGCTGTTCCGCTGGGCGTTCCGCGGCGGCGCCAGCGCAGAGGCGTATCGGGCGGTGGTCGCGGCCTTGGCAGATTGGCTGCTGACGGGGGGAGAAGGGAGATGGGAGAAGTTCGTCCCGGTGATGCGCGAGGCTCCCAACGGGATGCCGATCGTGTGGCGCTGGACGGAGTCCGGACCGCCGCAGGACGAGGTCGTCACGCTGACGGCTGGCGGAAGGAGCCGCATCGATACGCTGCGATTCGATGCGACCGGCCGAGCCGAGCTGTCGCTGCCCCCGGGCGTGTACGCGTACGGAGCGCCGCACGGGGCGGAGCGGGGCGTCGTCGTGGTGGAGACGTACTCCGACGAGTGGCGCCCCGCGGCGCCGCTCGTGCAGGCCCAGCGGGGTGGCGCACCGGACCGACTGGCGAGCTCGGCGCTGCGCGATCGCTGGTGGCTGTTCGTGGTCGCGATCGCTGCGTTCGCGACGGAGTGGGCGTGGCGGCGCCGGCAGGCCCTGCCGTGATGACGCCGCTGTGGCAGCGGCTGAGCCGCGTGTTCGGCCGGCGCGACGCGGGCGCGCGCGAGGAGGCCGAGCGCATCCTGCTCGAAGCTGACTTCGGCGTCGCAGCGACGGCGGAGATTCTCGAGCAGGTGGCGCGGACCCCCGACGGGGACGCGCGGCCGGCACTGGAGCAGGCCGTGGTGCGCATCCTGTCGAGGGTGGGCGATCCCGGCGCGCTGGCGCGCGCACCCGAGCCGCCGACCGTGATGGTCGTGTTCGGCGTGAACGGCGTCGGGAAGACCACTACCGTCGCGAAGCTGGCGCGCCGGCTGGTGCGTGAGGGTCGCAGCGTCCTGCTCGCTGCCGCCGACACGTTCCGGGCCGGGGCACGGGAGCAACTCGAGATCTGGGCGGACCGGCTGGGCGTTCCCTGCATCTGCGGCACCGGGGCGGACCCGGCGGCAGTGGCGTTCGACGCGGTGGCGGCGGCGCGCGCCCGCGGGGTCGACAGCGTGCTCGTCGACACGGCGGGCCGGCTGCATACCGAAGAACGGTTGCTCGACGAGCTGAAAAAGGTGGTGCGGGTCGTCGCGAAGCAGCGCTCTGTTGGGGGGGTGGGCGCACCGCACGAGTCGCTGCTGGTGCTCGACGCGACGGTGGGCCAGAATGCCGTTCAGCAGGCGCAGGCCTTCGCCGCCGCCCTGCCGCTCACGGGCCTCATCGTCACGAAGCTCGACGGCACCGCGAAGGGCGGGAGCGTGGTCGCCGTGCAGCGCGCGGTACCCGTACCGATTCGGTTCGTCGGCACAGGGGAGGGGCTCGACGATCTCGAGGCGTTCGACGCGCCATCCTACGCCAAGCGCCTGATAAGCGGGTGAACGGCCGGGGAACGGCCGGTGAACTGCCGGGGAGGGGGGAAGGGAAGTGACGTTGTCGCTGACGACGTCGGTGAAATATCTGAAGGGCGTCGGGCCGAAGCGCGCCGAGGCGCTGGCGCGGCTCGGGATCCGCACGGTCGGCGATCTGCTGTATCACGCTCCGCACCGCTATCTCGACGCGACCACCGTCACGCCGCTGGCTCGAGCGCGGGTGGGCGAGGAGGTGAGCTGCGTCGGGCAGGTGGTCACCACCGGCGTGCTGCCGACGCGGCGCGGGCTGCGCGTCTTCCGGGCCGTCCTGCGCGACGAGAGCGGCCTGCTCGAGTGCGCGTGGCCGGGCCAACCGTTTCTGGAGCGTCAGATCAAGCAGGGGCAGGTGCTGCTGGTGACCGGTCCGGTGCGCTACTACCACGGGCGCCAGCTCGTCCCCCGGGAGTTCGTGGTGCTCGCGGACGAGGGCGAAGCGCGGCCGGAGCGCGGGCTCGTGCTCCCGATCTATCCGGCGACGGAAGGCCTGACGCACCGCCAGATCCGCACGCTCATCCACCAGCATCTCGACGCGCTGCTCGGACTCGCCGTCGATCCTCATCCACCGCGGTTACGCGCCGCCGTGGGGATACCCGACCTGCGCGCGGCGCTCGCCGCCGTGCATCGGCCGCGGGATCCGGACGACGCCGAGGCGGGCCGGCGGCGTCTCGCGTTCGACGAGCTGTTCGATCAGCAGCTGGTGCAGGCCCGCGCGCGGCACCTCGCGAAGCGGGCCCGCGCGGGGATCGAATTCACGCTCAAGAAGGAGCTCACCACCCGCTTGAAGGAGCATCTCCCCTTCGCGCTCACGGACGACCAGCGCCGGGCGGTACGCGAGATCGCGGGCGACATGACGGCGCCGCTCCGCATGCACCGGCTGCTGATGGGCGACGTGGGCACGGGGAAGACCGTGGTCGCGCTGTTCGCGATGCTGCTCGCCGTGGAGAACGATTATCAGGCGGCGATCATGGCGCCGACCGAGCTGCTCGCCGAGCAGCACGGCGCGACGCTCGCCCGGTTGCTGGAGCCGCTCGAGCTGCGCCCTGAGCTGTTGATCGGCCGGCTGACGCCGGCGGAGAAGCGCGCGGCGCGGGAGCGCATCGGACATGGCGCGGCGCGGCTCGTGGTGGGGACGCACGCCCTGATCCAGGAGGCGGTCACGTTCCACCGGCTGGGCCTCGCGGTGGTGGACGAGCAGCACCGGTTCGGGGTGGAGCAGCGCGCCGCGCTCGTGGAGAAGGGCGATGCGCCCGACGTGCTGCTCCTCACCGCGACGCCGATCCCGCGCTCGCTGGCGCTGACGCTGTACGGCGACCTGGACGTGACGGAGCTGCGGGAGCGGCCCCCGGGGCGGGGCAGCGTGAAGACCGCGCTGCGCGGCGACGCCGCCCGCAAGAAGATCTACGCGTTCATCCGGTCCGAGTGCGCCGCGGGACGCCAGGCGTACGTGATCTATCCCGTGATCGACGAGTCGGAGCGCGCCGACCTGAAGGCGGCGACCACGATGGCCGAAGATCTGCGCGAGGTGTTCGCGGAATTCCGCGTCGGGCTGGTGCACGGGCGCCTCAAGGCGGAGGAGCGGGACGCGACCATGCGGGCATTCCGCGATAACGCGGTGCAGATCCTCGTCGCGACGAGCGTGATCGAGGTGGGGATCGACGTCGCGAACGCGACGGTGATGCTGATCGAGCACGCCGAGCGCTTCGGACTGGCGCAGCTGCACCAGTTGCGCGGCCGGGTGGGGCGCGGCGCCGCGGCGAGCCACTGCATCCTGCTTTCGAACGTGCCGTCGGCCGCCGCCCGCCTGAAAGCGTTCACCGAGACCAGCGACGGCTTCAAGATCGCTGAGCTCGACTTGCAGGAGCGCGGCATGGGCGAGCTCGCCGGGGCGCGCCAGTCGGGCGGCGTCCCGTTGCGCTATGCCAACTTCGCGACCGACTTGCCGCTGCTGGAGGCGGCGCGCCGCGCGGCGGCCGAGATCATCGCCCGCGACCCCGCCCTCGTCCGGCCGGAGCATGCGGCGTACCGGGAGCGGATCGTGGCGCGGTACGAGCGGGGGTTTGAGTTGTTCAGGGTGGGGTGAGGCGAGTGCGGAGTGCGGAGTGTGGAATGCGGAGTGAAACGGTTGATCTCGTGCGGCACGACACCTACATCTACATTCCGCATTCCACACTCCGCATTCCGCACTAGAACGTCACCCGCACCCCCACCAGCGCCCCACCAGTCCGTTCGTCCACCGTCACTTTCAGCGGCGCAAACGGTTTATTCACCGGTCCCCCCGCCCGGTGGGTCAGGTCGGCGATGAACAGCCCGGCGGCGACGAGCAGCGTCGCCTGGCCCGCCATCAGGCGCAGCCGGGCGCGGCGGTCAAAGTGGATCGAGGACTGGTACTGCTGCTCGGCGGCGGGGTCCACGTAGGTGCCGTCGGCACCGAGCAGGCAGTTGGCGTTGTCGCGGCGGCACAGGGCCAGGAGCTGGTTGAACTCGCGGTTCGACTGGGCGTGCTCGTGCGCCCCCATCACCGTGAACGCGACGGCGCCGCCGGCGGCGAGCCACTTGCCGTAATGCACGACGGCACGTTGGAACGTTGCACGTTGCCCGAGGGCTGCCACACGGGCGGCGGCAGCACTGGCGGGCAACGTGCCGTCGTGCCGTCGTGCGACGCTGTCCCCCTGTGCCCGCAGCAGACCCGGGGCGCAGAGCACGCCAGCGACCAGAGCGCTCGTCCCGCGCATCATCGGTACGCCTGAATGTCGCCCCGGCCGGCGACGATCACCAGCTGCCGGTCGCGCACCAGCGGCGGTTGCTCGATCGGCCCGTCCAGCTCGATTCGCCACAGAATGGTACCAGCCCGCCGGTCGACGAGCAGCACCTCGCCCGACACGCTCGCCACCAGCACGCCCGACGCCACCGGCGTCGGTCCCGCCGTGGCCGTGATGCCGAGCGCGAAGGAGCGTGCCTCGGACGGGCGGTCCTTGGGCACGAGCCACAGCGTGCCGTTGCGCGCCAGGGCATACACGGTGTCGTGCGCGACGGCGGGAGCGCCCAATACCGCGTCCCCCGCCGGGAGGTCCCACGCCACGGTGAGGGCCGGGAAGTCGATCGCGAGCATGCGCCCCGCGGTCGTCGCCGCGTAGAGCCGCGCGCCGTCGAGCGCGGGCGCGGCGATCATCGTGCCGGGCGTGTGGAGACGGGTGCGGACCTGGCCCGAGGCGCGCTCCAGCAGGTACAGCGTGTCCGCGGTCGTGGCGACGACGATCCCGTCGCCCACCGGGATCGGGGCGGCGCGGGCTCCGCCACCGGCGAGCCGACGGCGCCAGGTGACTTTCCCGCCGTCGGTCTCGAGCCGCAACACGGTGCCCGACTCCGTCGCGGCGTACAGCGTGTCGCCGTCGAGCGCGAGCGGCGCCACGATACTCTCGGTCTTGGTGCTCCACAGAGTCCCGCCGTCGCGCAGGCGCAGGGCGTAGATGCGCGCGTCGGGGGTGGCCTCGGTCGCGACGTAGACGCGGTCGCCGTCGAGCAGCGGCCCGGCGTGAATGGTGCCCGCGAGCCGCGCGCGCCACAGCCCCTGACCGGTGGCCCGGTCGACCAGCGTCACCACCCGGTCGGCGACGCCCACGACGATCACGGTTTCGCCCAGGGCGGGACTGCCGCGCACCGCCCGGCCCACGCTGGTGTGCCACAGCGGCCGCGGATCGGCGTTCACCGACTCGGCGATGCAGGCGTCGTGGCGCGGCGTACCGAGGTAGACGGGCCAGCTCGCTTCCTGGCGCTGCGGGCCAAGCCGCGAAGGCGGCACGTACGGCGTCGCGCAGGCCGTCGCGTTGACAGCCCAAAACCCCGCCACTAGTATGCCGCGCCTATGCCCGACCTTCATCGTATCGAGGCGTTGCCGCGCCTCGGGGGCCGCTCGGTCCTCGTGCGCGGCTGGGTGATGACCACGCGCTCGAGCGGCAAGATCGCGTTCGTGATGCTGCGCGACGGCACGGGTTACTTGCAAGTGGTCCTCTCCAAGAAGGATGTCCCCGACGCCGCCTGGGAGGCGTTCGGCCGGCTCACGCAGGAGACGTCCGTCGAGGTGACGGGGCTGGTGCGCGCCGACACGCGGGCGCCGGGGGGTGTCGAGCTCACGGCCGCCGACCTGACGATCCTCGGGCCGAGCGAGGATTTCCCGATCACGCCCAAGGAGCACGGCACCGCCTTCCTGTTCGAGCACCGGCACCTGTGGCTGCGCAGCCGCCGCCAGGTCGCGATCGCCCGGGTGCGCCACGAAGTGATCCAGGCGATCCGCGACTTCTTCTACGAGCGCAACTTTGTGCTGGTCGACACGCCGATCCTCACGGGCGCGATCGGCGAAGCCGCCGGGAACCTGTTCTCGACTGAGTACTTCGACCTGGGCACGGCGTATCTGGCCCAGACCGGCCAGCTGTACGTCGAAGCCGCGGCGGCGGCACACGGCAAGGTGTACTGCTTCGGGCCCACGTTCCGCGCCGAGAAGTCCAAGACGCGCCGTCATCTTACCGAGTTCTGGATGGTCGAGCCCGAAGTCGCCTGGAACGACTCCGACGACAATATGAAGCTTCAGGAGGAGTTCGTCTCCTACGTCGTGGCGCGCTCGCTCGAGCGGAAGCGCGCGGAGCTGGTCGATCTCGAGCGGGACACGACTGCGCTCGAGCGCGTCCGGCCGCCGTTTCCCCGGATTTCCTACACCGACGCGGTGGAAAAGCTCAAGGCGTTGGGGAGCGACATCGAATGGGGCCGCGACCTGGGGGGAGACGCCGAGACGCTGCTCGCCAAACAGTACGATCGTCCCGTGATGGTCTACAACTACCCCAAGGCCGTGAAGGCCTTCTATATGAAGGAAAACCCCGCCGACCCGCGCACCGTGCTCAACAACGACATGCTGGCGCCGGAGGGGTACGGCGAGATCATCGGGGGCAGCCAGCGCGAGGACGACTACGACAGGCTGCTCACGCGCATCCGCGAGGAGAAGCTTCCCGAGGAGGCGTACAGCTGGTACCTGGATCTCCGCAAGTACGGGACGTTCGTCCACGCGGGCTTTGGGCTGGGCGTGGAGCGCACGGTCGCGTGGATCTGTGGCATCCCGCACATTCGCGAGGCGATCGCATTTCCGCGGACGCTGTACAAGCTGTGGCCGTGAGGGGGGCATGACCGAGCCTCAGATTTTCGGGACGCACGAGCCTCAGACGCTGGCCCAGCTGCGCGACGTCGCGAGCCGGGCCGAGCGCGCGGCGCTCATGGCGGATGGACACTTGGGGTACGTCATGCCGATCGGCGGCGTGGCGGCCTATCGCAATCAGGTGTCGGTGGTGGGCGTGGGGTTCGACATCGCGTGCGGCAACGCCGCGATCCGCACCGACCTGAGCCCGGCCCGGCTGGGGCGGCACCTCCCCGAGCTGGCCGACGCCATCCAGGACACGATCTCGTTCGGGGTGGGGCGGAAGAACCGCGCCGGCGACGCGCCCACCGACGACCCGCTGTTCGCGGATGCGGCGTGGGACGCCGTGCCGGGCAAGCACGAGCGGGAGCGGCTGCGCGCCAAGGCGCGCGAGCAGCTCGGCACCGTGGGCAGCGGCAACCACTACGTGGACGTGTTCGCCGACGAGGCGGACCACGTGTGGGTCGGCGTGCACTTCGGCTCGCGCGGCTTCGGCTTTGGGGTGGCGCACGGGTTCCTGGCGCTGGGGCAGAATCGCGCCTGGGGCGAGCGCGTTCCCGAGCAGGAGGCCCTGCTCGACGTCGCGACGCCGGTGGGTGACGCCTATTGGCAGCTCATGAACCTGGCGGGCCGCTACGCCTATGCCGGCCGCGAGTGGGTGGCGCGCAAGGTGGTGGCGTTGCTCGGCGGGCGGGAGCTCGAGCTGGTGCACAACCACCACAACTTCGCCTGGCAGGAAGAGCACGGCGGCGAGCGTTTCTACGTGGTGCGCAAAGGCGCGACGCCCGCGTTCCCCGGCCAGAAGGGATTCGTCGGCGGGTCTATGGGAGACGACGCGGTGATCATTCAGGGCGTCGCGTCGGATGAGCCCGCCGTGCGGGAGCTGCAGGCGCGCGCGCTGTACTCGACGGTGCACGGCGCGGGCCGAGTGATGAGCCGCACCGCCGCGGCGGGGAAGCGCAAGCAGGGTCGGGTGATCAAGCCCGGCGCGATCTCGCGGGACATGATGCTCGAGTGGGTGGAGCAGAAGGGCGTCGTGCTGCGCGGCGGCGGGACGGACGAGAGCCCGCACGTGTATCGGCGGCTCCCCGACGTGCTCGCGGCGCAGGGGCCAACCGTCCAAGTGCTGCACGTCCTGCGACCGCTCATCGTGGTCATGGCGGGGGCGGAGGAATTCGATCCCTACAAGGACTGACCCTTCACCTCGTCCCACAGCTTGTCCAGCTCGTCGAGCGTCGCGCGCCGCATGGCGATCCCGCGCCGTTCGGCGAGCCGCTCGACCGCCTCGAAGCGGCGCGTGAATTTGTCGTTCGCTTGCTCGAGTGCGGCGCGCGGATCGATCTCGAGCTTGCGCGCCAGGTTCACCACTGCGAACAAGAGATCGCCAATCTCATCTTCAATCGTGTCCCGTTTCCCTTTTCTCGTTTCCCGGTCCAGTTCTCTCAATTCCTCTGCTATCTTGGCGCGCGGTCCGCTCGCATCCGTCCAGTCAAACCCCACGTCCGCGGCGCGCTCCTGGATCCGGAGGGCGGTGATCAAGGTGTCCTGGTCCCGTGGCGTCACGCGTTCCTCCGAGAGTGCAACCGCTTCATCGTCTTGCATTTAGCTTCCGGGCCGGGTATCATACCCGCGCCTGTGAACGTGTCAACGAGCGGGCGCGACGCGCGCGCCTGGGTCGAAGTGGACCTCGCCGCGGTCGTCGAAAACGCCCGCACCGTCGCGCGTGTGGCGGGCACGCGGCTCCTCCCGGTCGTCAAGGCGAATGCGTACGGGGTGGGAGCCGTTGCCGTTTCTCGGGCGCTGGAGCCGCTCGATCCCTGGGGGTACGGCGTCGCCACGATCGAGGAGGGCGCGGAGCTGCGCGCCGCCGGGATCGCGCGTCCGGTGCTCGTCTTCATGCCGGCGCGACCCGACCTGTTCGACGCGTATCAGCAGCACCGGCTGACGCCGGCGCTGGGCGACGAGCGGTCCATCGCGGCGTGGATCGCCCGCGGTGCCCGGGGTGGGTCGTTTCACCTCGAAATCGACACGGGCATGGGCCGCAGCGGCGTGCGCTGGGATGAAGTCGACGCGCTCGCCGACCTGCTCGATACGCCGTACCTCGAGGGGTGCTACACCCACTTTCACTCGGCCGAGCGCCGGGACGGCTCCGCCGACGTGCAGATGGACCGGTTCCGCCAGGCCGTGGGCCGGCTGGCGCGGCGGCCGGCGGTGCTCCACGTGGCGAACAGCGCGGCGGCGATGCGCGACCGCGCCTTTGCGTTCGACGCCGTGCGAACAGGCATCTATCTGTACGGCGGCTCGCCCGGCGACGGCATTCCGGCAGGGAAGCCGGTGCTCGAATTGCGGGCACGTGTGGTGGCGGTGCGGCGGCTGCGCGCCGGTGACAGCGTGAGTTATAACGCGACGTGGACCGCCCCGCGTGACACGACCATCGCGACGCTGGGTATCGGCTATGCCGACGGCGTGCGCCGCTTCCTGGCGCGGTCTGGTGAGGCGCACGTATTGCTCGGAGGCCGGCGGGTGCCGATCGTCGGGCGCGTGACGATGGACCTGACCATGGTGGATACAGGCGACGCGCCCGTCGAGATGGGCGACGTGGCGACGCTCGTCGGCTCGGGGGACGGTGGGACGATCACGCTGGGGCAAATCGCGGCGTGGAGCGAAGCGCTGCCGCACGAGTTCCTCGCGGGGCTCGGGGCCCGGCTGCCGCGCATCTACGGGTGAAGCGCGCGGCGATCATCGTGCTCGACGGCGTCGGGATCGGGCCGTGCCCCGACCAGGCGGCATACGGCGACCTCGGGTCGGACACGCTTGGCAACCTGGCCCGCGCGGTGGCGGGGTTGAGACTTCCCAACCTCGAGCGCCTGGGACTGGGGTTGTGCCGGCCGCTGCGGGGCCTGAGCGCCAGCATCCGGCCGAGCGCCGCGTACGGCGTGGCGCTGCCCAAGTCCAAGGGCAAAGACTCGACCACTGGGCATTGGGAGATCTGCGGCGTGCTGCTCGACAAGCCGTTCCGCACCTACCCGGACGGCTTCCCGGCCGCGCTGCTCGACGAATTCGCGCGCCGCACCGGGCGTGGGTGGCTCGGCAACAAGGCAGCCTCGGGAACGGCGATCATCGCCGAGCTGGGCGCGGAGCACCAGCGGACCGGTCAGTGGATCGTCTACACCTCGGCCGACTCGGTTTTCCAGGTGGCGGCGCACGCCGACACGGTGCCGCTCGAGGAGCTGTACCGGGCGTGCGAGATGGCGCGGGAGCTGCTGGTGGGGGAGCATGCGGTAAGCAGGGTGATCGCGCGGCCGTTCACGGGTACGCCCGGCGCCTACCAGCGGACGCCGCACCGCCGGGACTTCTCGATCGCGCCCGTCGGCACCACGCTGCTCGACCGCCTGGCCGAGGCGGGGATCGAGCGGGTCGGAATCGGCAAGGTGGACGATCTGTTCGCGGGCCGGGGGATCACGAGCGAGCATACGCCGACCAACCGGGACGCGTACCGCCTGATCGAGCAGGCGCTCGACCGCGGCAAGAGCGGGTTCATCTTCGTCAACGTGATCGAGTTCGACCAAACGTGGGGGCACCGCAACGATGTGGCGGGGTTTCATGAGGGACTGCGGGAACTCGACGCCTGGATCCCGCGGCTCGAGGGGCGCGTGCGGGAGGACGATCTGATCATCATCACGGCGGACCACGGCAACGATCCGACCACGCCGTCCACCGATCATTCACGGGAAGCCGTGCCGGTGTTGGCGCTCGGGCCGCGGGTGCGGGCGCGTGGCCTGGGGGAGCGGGCGACGTTCGCGGATCTGGGGGCGACGGTGGCGGAGTACTTCGGCGTGGCGCGGCTCGCGGCGGGCAGCTCGTTCCTGAAGGAAGTCTGGGCGTGAGCGCCGCGCTGGTGCGGGCGGCGCGGGCGGTGCAGCAGCAGGCGTATTGTCCTTACAGCAAATTCCGCGTAGGCGCGGCGCTCGAGGCGGCGGACGGCCGCGTGTTCGTCGGCTGCAACGTGGAGAGCGCGTCCTACGGTCTCACGATCTGCGCCGAGCGGATGGCGCTCGGCGCGGCCGTCGCCGCGGGGGCGCGCGCGCTCAAGCGCATCGTCGTGGCGACCGACGCGGAGCCACCGGCCTCGCCTTGTGGCGCCTGCCGGCAGCTGCTCGCCGAGTTCGGACTCGACCTGGAGGTGATCGCCGTGGGCCCGCAGAGCGAGCGGCGCTGGACGCTTGCCGCGCTGCTCCCCGATGCGTTCGCCAAGGCGAGCCTCGACCGATGAGGGTGCGCCGGGTGGCGTGGCTCGCCACCGTGCTCGCCGGGTGCGTCGATCAGACGACGGCGCCCGGCGTGTGCCCCACGTTCTGTCCCAGCGGCCAAATCGACGTCGTGGATACGGTGCTCGCGGCCAGCATCGCGCGCGATTCGACGTTTCGGGGATACGTCCTTCCTCATCAGGCCGGGGCGATGACGGCGAGCGATGTGCCCGGCGTGGTGGACAGCCGGGCGATCCTGCGTACGTCGGCGCTGGTCAGCGGCTTAGCCCTGAACACCGGGGACACGACCACGAGCCCCCTCGTGGGCGCGGACTCCATGAAGCTCACGCTCACCATCACGCGGCGCGACACCACGGCGCACAACCTGACGGTCAGGCTGTACCGCCTGCCGATCACGATCGATTCGACCACGACGTTCGCCGACCTGCGGGGCGCGTTCGCCGACCCGACCGACTCGCTGCGGGCGGTCAACGTCGACGCCTTGCTGGCGAAGCCCGGGGGCGTAGACTCTGCGACCGGAGATCAGGCCGCGATTGACACTACCAGCAAGTTTCTCAAAGTGACGGTCAAGCTCGACTCGCTGCAGGCGCCGTACGTCTCAGGAGACAGCGGCAAGCTGGGCATCGGCGTCCGCATCGGCGCCGACGCACCCACGAGCGTGGGCTTCTGCACTCGCGAGAACGCGTGCGGTGCGAGCCTCGCGTGGTTCGTCAAGGTCGACTCGATCAAGGGCACCGATACGACGCTCATCCACAAGCAGCTCGCCGCTGTCACCCTGTTCGACAGCTACGTGTTCGACCCGCCGATCCCACCCGTCGACTCGACGCTCGCCGTGGGTGGCGCACCGTCCGCGCGCAGCATCATGCGCATCACCCTGCCGCGCGCCATCCGCGACTCGTCCCAGATCATCCGCGGCACGCTGCTGCTCGTCCCCGCCGTGCCGGCGCGCGGTGCGCCGGTCGATTCGTTCGTGGTCGAGGCGCACACCGTGGCCAGCGACTTCGGCGCCAAGTCCCCGCTCGTGCTCGACGCGACGCGCACCGACACCACGATGATCCGCGTCGGCAAGACGGACACGGTGCGGGTCGAGGTGACCAACCTGCTGCAGTTCTGGGTGGCGGACAGCACGCGGCCCGAGGTGCTGATGCTGCGGTCCCAGGAAGAAGCCGCGCGTCCCACGGAGATCCGGTTCTATCCGTCGGCGGCGGCGCCGTATCGGCCCGCGCTGCGCATCACCTACGCGCGGCGCTTCCCGTTCGGGGTGCCATGACTGCTAGACGGGTAGACCCTAAAGGACTCCCTTGCGGTCGCGGGTGGACGGGTAGGGTGCTCCTGGGAGCGGCGGTGCTGCTGTCCGCCGGTACGCCGGTCCGCCTGTCCGCGCAAGATTCCCAGTTCGGCGTCCGCGGTCTCGGCACGCCGGGCCGGTTCGAGACGGCGCGCGCGCGCTCGACCGGGGGCGCGTTCGGGCCGTTCGACGCGCTGTCGCCGCTCACGGAGGCGTCGCTCGGCGATCTGCAACAGCTCGCCGCCACGGCGATGGGAGGGACGTCGTACAGGCAGGCGGACGTCGCGGGCGGGACCGCGTCGCTGCGCGCCACGCGGTTCCCGGTGATGGGGCTCGCGGGGCCAGTGTTCGGCCGCCTGGTGCTCTCCGGCGGCTTTACGACGTACCTGGACCGTACCTGGGACGTCACGCGGCGCGATTCACTGCTGCTGCGGGGCACGATGCGGCCGTATGTGGACGAGCTGTCGAGCGACGGCGGCGTCACCGACCTGCGCTTCGCGGCCGCGCTGCGCGTCTCCGCGCGCTTCGCGCTCGGCGCGGCCGTGCACGTGCTGAGCGGCTCGACGCGCGAGACCGCCGGGCGCACGTTCGACGACACCACGTATCACGCCATCAGGCAGAACGACGAGACGCGCTACGACGGTCTCGGAATCTCGGGGAGCCTGCTCGTCGATCCGCTGCCGGCGCTGCGTCTGTCTCTCTTCGCCCGGTCCGACAACCGGCTGCGCGCCCGGTTGGGCGACGTCGTCACCGCGGAGACCAACCTCCCTAACACGTTCGGGGCCGGCCTGCGCTGGGCGCCCAGCCCGAGCGTCCGTCTCGCCGGAACGGTCGCGCGGCGCACGTGGGCGGACGCGGGCGCGGGCGCGTTCAACACGGTGAGCTGGTCGGCGGGTCTGGAGGTGGACGCCGGCTTCGCGCCGTTCCGCGTCGGGGCGCGCGGCGGGCAGCTGCCATTCGGCGCCGGTCCGACCGCGCCCACCGAGGTCGGGTTCGCGGCCGGCACCGGCCGCGCGTTCGCGCGCGGTCGCGCGCTCGTGGACGTCGGTCTCGAGCACCTGCGCCGCACGGGCGCCGGACTCTCCGAGCGGGTGTGGACGTTCCTGCTCGGCTTCAGCGTCCGGCCGTGAACGTCTACTTCCACACCTTCGGCTGCAAGGCGAACCAGTACGACACCGAGCTGGTGCGCCAGGCGTTTGCCGACCAGGGCGCCGTCGTGGTCGACGACCCTGCCACGGCCGACGTGGCCGTGGTGAACTCGTGTACCGTAACCGCCGAGAGCGAGACCAAGCTGCGGCGCTTCGTGCGGGGGCTGGCGCGGCGCGGCGCGAAGCTCGAAACGGTCGTGATGGGCTGCGCCGCGGCGTTGGACGACGGCCGCATCGCGGAACTCCCGTCGGTGCGTGCGGTGGTGGGCGGCGCGGACCCGGGCGCGGTGCTCGCGGCTGCCGGCGTCGCGCATGCGCGTCTCGATCCCGTGCTGCGGCAGTTTCACGCCAACGCGCGCGGCTGGCTCAAGATCCAGGACGGCTGCGACGAGCATTGCACGTTCTGCGCGACGACCATCGCGCGGGGCGCGAACCGGTCGCGGCCGGTGGCGGAGCTGGTGGAGGAGGCCCGGGCGCTCAGCGTGCACCACCCCGAGATCGTGCTCACGGGCGTGCATATCGGGACGTATGGCCGGGAGCCGGGGTCCGGGTACCGGACCCCGACCTCACTGGGTCAGCTCGTCGAAGCCCTCATCGGGGCCGTCCCCTCCGTCCGCTTCCGGCTTTCCTCTATAGAGGCCACGGAGGTCGACGACACGATCGCGCGCCTCCTCATCGAAGCACCGCAGAGCCTCGCCGCGCATCTCCATGCGCCCCTGCAGTCGGGGTCGAACCGCATCCTCAAGCGCATGGGTCGCCACTGGTATACGGCCGAGTCGTACCGCGCCAGGCTCGATTGGCTCGCCGAGCGGCTGCCGGTGTTCGGACTTGGCGCGGACGTGATCGCGGGGTTTCCGGGGGAGACCGAGGCCGATCACCGCACCACCGTCGCGCTGGTGGAGGCGTTGCCGTTCACCTATCTGCACGTGTTCCCGTTCAGCGTGCGGCCCGACGCTCCCGCGGCGCGGCTGTCGGACCAGCTGTCGCCTGCTACGGTACACGGCCGCGCGCGCGAGCTGCGCGAGCTGGGCGAGGCGAAACAGCACGCCTATCGCGCCAGCCGGGTAGGGCAGACGGCCGACGGTGTGGTGAGCGGCCACGGCGCGGGGAAGGTCGAACTGCTGACGCAGGACTACCTTTCGGTCTATCTTCCTACGGCCGAGTGGGATGGGCATCCCCGGTTCGAGGTGACGGTCGACTGATCATGCCCCGCATCTACATCGAGACCTACGGCTGCCAGATGAACGTCTCGGACTCCGAGCTGATGTTCGGGGTCCTGGGGCGGGAAGGCTACGTGCGCACCGACGACCCCGCCCAGGCGGACGTCCTCCTAGTGAACACCTGCGCGGTGCGCGACCACGCCGAGCAGAAGGTGCTCTCCCGCCTGGGCGAGCTGAAGCAGTACAAGCGCCGGGGCGATGTGCTGGGCGTGGTCGGCTGCATGGCGCAGCGGCTCGGGGCGCGGCTGCTCGAGCGCGTGCCGCAGGTCGACCTGGTGATCGGGCCGGACGGCTACCGCGGGCTGCCCGAGCTGATCGCGCGGGCGCGCGCGGGTGAGCGCGCCGCGGAGGTCGAGTTCAAGAGCTGGGAGCATTACGAGGACGTGCCGCCTGTGCGAGGGACTCCCGTGTCGGCGTTCGTGACCGTCCAGCGCGGCTGCGATTATCGGTGCACCTTCTGCATCGTTCCGATGACGCGCGGCCCGGAGCGGAGCCGCAAGTTGGACGACGTGGTGCGCGAGGTCGAGCGCCTCACGGCGGGCGGCACGACGGAGGTCACGCTCCTTGGCCAGACGGTCAACAGCTACGCAGACGGCGAGCACGACTTCGCGGATTTGCTGCGCGCGGTCGGCCGCGTGCCGGGCCTGGCGCGGCTGCGCTTCACCTCGCCATACCCCACCGACTTCAGCGACCGCGTGCTCTGCGCCATGGCCGAGACGCCTGCGGTCTGCGAGCACGTGCACCTGCCGGTGCAGAGCGGCAGCTCGCGCGTGCTCCGGCGGATGCTGCGGCGCTACGACCGCTCCCGCTATCTCGCGGTCGTCGCCGCACTGCGGCACGCGGTGCCGGGGATCGCGCTCACGACCGACATCATCGTCGGCTTCCCGGGTGAGACGGAGGGCGATTTCACGGAGACGATCTCGCTGGTCGAGGAAGTGGGCTTCGACGACGCCTTCACCTTCAAGTACTCGCCGCGCGAGGGGACGCCGGCGACCCGCATCCCGGGCGTCGTTCCCGACGCGGTGGCGGGCGAGCGGCTGGAGCGGCTCATCGCCACGGTGCGCGGCGTGGCGCGTCACAAGAACGTCGGCCTCGTCGGCACGACGCACGAAGTGCTCATCGAAGCCAAGGCGAAGCGCGGCGACCTGCTGCAGGGGCGCACCCGCGCCAACAAGGTGGCGGTGCTCGAAGGGCCCGACGGGTGGATCGGCACGTACGCCCGCGTGCGGTTCACCGGCACGACCGGCTCGACGTTCACGGCGCGCGTGGTCGAGCAGGAGGTTGCCGGTTTGGGGTGACGAACGTGACGTGGGAGGTGGTGCATCGGGACTACGAGAAGCTGCGCGCCCAGTTCCCGCGGTTCTGCGGCTGCGACACGTGTCGCGGCGACGTGCTGGTGTTCGCGCTCAACCGGCTGGCGCCGCACTATGTGTCCACCCGCCAGGGCGAAGTGCTCACCGAGCTGAACCTGGACACCGATCAGGAGCGGGCGAAGCTCGATGTCATCCTGCTCGAGGGGCTGCGCAAGGTGGCAATGGCGCCGCGCTGCGGAGCGAAGCCTGTGCAGCTGATGTAGTCCGCTGAGGCGGCCCGAGCATGCGGCCGCCGATTCTCGTCATCACTGTTGCATTCGGGGTCGGCCTGTGGGCTGGGGGGTCGGAGCTCGGGGGTTGGGGGTCGGGCCTAGCAGTCTTGGCGGTTGCCGCGTGGCTCGCGCGCCAGGCTCCGCTCGGCGCAGCCGTCGGCGTCGTGGGTGTCGCGGGACTGCTCTGGGGCGCGGCGGCGCGTCGGCAACACGAGGCGACGTGTGAAGGCCGGTGGAAGGGGAACGGCACTCGCGCGGCGATCGTGCGGCTGGGCGATCCGGCGCCCGACTCGGGCGGCCCGGTCGAGGCGGACGTCGTCGAAGGTCGGTGCGGCGGAGCGCTGCGACTGCGCTGGCCCGACGGCATCCCCGCCCGAGGTGGGACGACGTGGGTGGTGGCGGGGTGGTGGGTCGGATCGGACGGACACGGCGTGCTGGTGGTGCGGCGCGCCAAGCTGCTGGACGCCGAGCCGCGGGGGCGGGGAGCGGTGCGCGGCCGGCTCGCCGCGCAGAGCGCCGCGCTGTTCGGGCGGCGGGCGCCGATCGTCGATGCGCTGGTGTTCGCGCCCAACGCCGCGCTCGATCCCGACGTGCGGGAGCGTTACGCCCGCTCCGGGCTGGCGCACATCCTCTCGATCTCCGGACTGCACGTCGGCTTTCTCGCGGCGTGGCTCGGGCTAATTCTTCGCAAGCTCGGTCCTTCCCCGCGACACCGCGCGGTCGCCTCGGGCGGCGTGCTGCTCGGCTATCTCTGGCTGCTCGGGTTCCCCGCGCCCGCGCTGCGGGCGACGGCGATGCTGGTGGTGGACGACGTGGCGCGGCTGCGCCAGCGGGTCGCCGCGCCGCGCGGCGTGATCGCGCTCTCGGCGCTCGCCGTGCTGCTCGTCGATCCCCTGGCGCTGTACTCGATCGGCGCCTGGCTGTCGGTGAGCGCGATCGCGGCGGTGATCTGGGCGGGACGCGCCACGGCCCGCGGCCACTGGGCTGTGCGGGCGCTCGCGCCCGCCGCGGCCGCCACCCTCCTCACCGCGCCGATCACGGCGTTTGCGTTCGGCACGGTCGCGCCGATCGGCGTGCTGGCGAACCTGATCGCGATCCCGCTCGGTGCGATCGTCGTCCCCGGGCTCGTGTTCACGTTCGCCGTCTCGTGGGTCCTACCGGGACTCGCCTCCCTGCTCGCCGCGGGATCGGGACTCGGGCTGGCGCTGCTCGATCTCACCGCGCAGGGCGCCGCCGCGGTCCCGGGCGGGCACGTGATTATGGTCGCGGGCTGGGAGGCCGCGGCCGTCTGGCTGGCTGTCGCGGTTGCGGGCTGGTGGCTGTGGAACTCACCGCGCCGCCCCTCGCTCATTGCCGCGCGGGTCGCGTTTTTGACCACGGTTCTTGTCGTGACGACGTTCCGCGACGTCGTCACCCTCGACGAATGCCGTTGCTTGACGGTAAGTTTTTTGGACGTGGGTCAAGGGGACGCAGCCGTGCTGCGTACTCCGAACAGCCGTTGGGTCGTGATCGACGGGGGGCCGAGGATTCCCGGCAGCGACGCAGGGAGGCTGGTGGTGGTCCCGTTCTTGCGACGCCACGGCGCGCAGCGACTGGCAGTGGTCGTGGCAACCCACGGGGACGCCGATCACCTTGGCGGGTTGCCAGCCGTCGTCGAAGCGCTCACGCCCGAGCTCGTACTAGAGCCCGGCGAGCCGCTCGGCCGGCCGTTGTACCTCGAGTTCCTCGCGGCGGTAGAGGGGTCGGGAGCGCGCTGGCACCCGGCGCGGGCCGGCGACCGGATCGAGGTGGACGGCGTCGTGCTCGAGGTGCTGAGTCCGGACAGCGTCTGGATGACGCTGCCGCTCGACGTGAACGAACACGGCGTAGTGCTGCGGGTGACGTTCGGCGCCACGCGCCTGTTGTTTCAGGCCGACGCCGGGCTGCCGGTGGAAGGTCACCTCGCCGGGCGGGTCGGCCGCGTGGAGCTGCTCAAGGTGGGGCATCACGGCTCGTCCACCGCCACGTCGGATGCGTGGCTCGGCGAGTTGCGGCCGCGCGAGGCCGTGATCAGCGTGGGGGCGCACAATCATTACGGCCATCCGGCACCCGAAGTGCTCGACAGGCTGAGGCATTGGGGCAGCGAGATCTTCCGAACGGACCAAGCGGGCACTATCACACTTACGACCGATGGCCAGCGTACACACATCGACGTCCGTCGTCACGATTGAGCGCTTCATCATGGAGCAGGAGCGGCTCCACCCGGAGGCCACGGGGGAGCTGTCCAACCTGCTGTACGACCTGTGTCTCGCGGCGAAGATCATCTCGCGTCACGTGCGCCGCGCCGGTCTCACCGACATTCTCGGTGCCGCCGGCGCGGTAAACGTTTCGGGCGACCTGCAGCAGAAGCTCGACCTGTTCGCGCGCGACACCGTGCGCAACGCGGTGCAGCACACCGGCCGGGTGTGCGTCGTGGCGTCCGAAGAGGACGAGGAGCCGATGCTCTGTCCCAAGACGTCGCGCCGCGGCAAGTACGTGATCATGTACGATCCGCTCGACGGCTCCACCAACATCGACGTCAACGTGTCGATCGGCACGATCTTCTCGATCCACAAGCGCGTCACCGGCCCGAGGAGCGAGCCCGGGCTCGCCGACTGTCTGCAGGTGGGGCGGAAGCAGGTTGCGGCGGGCTACATCCTGTACGGCTCGAGCACCATGCTCGTCTACACCACCGGCCAAGGGGTGCACGGCTTCACGCTCGATCCCACCATCGGCGAGTTTCTGCTGTCGCATCCCGACATCCGGACGCCCTCTGTGGGAAAGTATTACAGCGTGAACGAGAGCAACTGGAACCGCTGGACCCCGGCGGTGCAGCGCGTGGTGGCGGCGTTCAAGAACGGCGACGGCCGGGTGCAGGCCAAGAACGCGCGCTACATCGGGTCGCTCGTGGCCGATTTTCATCGCAATCTGATCTCGGGCGGTGTGTTTCTGTATCCGGGAGACAACCGGTCCGCCGAAGGGAAGCTACGCCTGCTCTACGAGGCGGCGCCGCTCGCGCTGGTGGTGGAGCAGGCGGGCGGGCTGGCGACCGACGGGCGCCGGCCGATCCTCGATCTCGTCCCCAAGCACCTGCATCAGAAGACGCCGTTCATCGTCGGCAGCAAGGCCGACGTCGAGTTCGCTATCGAGATTCTGGCCACCGAGGGCGTGCCCGCGTGAGTGGGCGGCCGCGCGCGTACGGGCCGGCGGACTGGGGCGGTGATCCCGCGCGCGACCTGGGTGCTCCGGGTGCGTTTCCCTTCACCCGCGGCGTCCATCCCACGATGTACCGCGGCAAGCTCTGGACCATGCGGCAGTACGCCGGGTTCGGCACGGCGGAGCAGACCAACGCACGGTTCCGCCATCTGCTCGCCGCAGGCCAGACCGGGTTGTCGGTCGCGTTCGATCTGCCCACGCAGATGGGTTACGACTCGGATCATCCTATGGCCGAGGGTGAGGTGGGGCGTGCCGGGGTCGCGATCGACACGGTGGACGATCTGGAGCGGTTGTTCCATGACATCCCGCTCGACCGGGTGTCCACCTCGATGACCATCAACGCCACCGCGCCGATACTGCTCGCGATGTACGTCGTCGTGGGGGAGGAGCAGGAGGTGCCGCGCGCCAAGCTTCAGGGGACGGTGCAGAACGACATCCTGAAGGAGTTCATCGCGCGCGGCACGTACATCTATCCGATCGAGCCGTCGTTGCGGCTGGCGATCGACGTGTGCCGCTTCGTCCACGCCGAGGGGATGAGCTTCAACCCCATCTCGATCTCGGGTTATCACATGCGCGAGGCCGGGGCGACCGCGGTGCAGGAGGTGGCGTTCACGTTCGCCGACGCGCTCGAGTACGTGCGGCGGGCCGTCGCCCGAGGGCTCGACGTCAACGAGCTGGCGCCGCGGCTGTCGTTTTTCTTCGCGGCCTTCACCGATCTGTTTGAAGAAGTGGCTAAATTTCGTGCGGCGCGGCGGCTGTGGGCGCGCCTGTTGAAGGAAAGGTTCGGCGCCACCGATGCGGCGTGCCGGCTGCGGTTTCACACCCAGACCGGGGGCTCCACGCTCACGGCGCAGCAGCCGCAGAACAACGTCGTGCGGGTGGCGATCCAGGCGTTGGCGGCGGTGCTGGGCGGCACGCAGTCGCTGCACACCAACGCATTCGACGAGGCGTTGGCGTTGCCCACGGAACAGAGCGCCACGCTGGCGCTGCGCACCCAGCAGATTCTCGCCCACGAGACCGGCGTGCCCGACGTCGTCGATCCCACCGCGGGGAGCTGGTATGTCGAGGCGTTGACCGAGCGGATCGAGCGCGAGGCGCGGGCGTTGGTCAGCGAAGTCGAGGGGATGGGTGGTGCCGCGCGCGCCATCGAGCGCGGCTTCTTCCAGCAGGCCATCGCGCAGAGCGCCTACGCACAGCAGCGGGCCATCGAGGCGGGCGAGTCGGTCGTCGTGGGTGTGAACGAGTACGCCGACGACCAGGGCATCCCGTCGGTGCCGGCGCCTGATTACTCGAGGCTGGCGAAGGCGCAGAGGAAACGCCTAGGGGAACTGCGGGGGAAGCGGGAAGCCCTAAAGGACGCCCTGACGGGCGGGGGAAGGGTGACGCGTGCGCTGAAAACCCTCGAAGCCGCGGCCCGGGATGGGACAGCGCCGCTGATGGAGCCGATCATCGACGCCGTGCGGGCGCGGGGGACTGTCGGCGAGATCTCGGATGTGTTGCGCGGGGTGTGGGGGGAGTACAGACCGGTTTAAGGCCGGTGTGAAAGGCCCGTGAAAGGCCGGTTGGAGACCGGGGTGCTGTCGAGGAGATTCAGTCCATTCCTACCCTGCAGTGTCGCGCCATCCTGTTCGATCTGGATGGCGTACTTGTCGACTCGCGCGAGTGCATCGAGCTCATCTGGCATGCGTGGGCGGCAGAGCGCGGGCTCGATCCCGCGGACTTCCTACGGGTGGCGCACGGTCGGCGTATCGCTGAGACGTTGCGGCTAGTGGCTCCCCAGCTCGACGCGAGCGTCGAGGCGGCAGTGTTGGACGCCATGGAGGAGGTCGAGACCCGGGGGCTGCGGGCTACGCCCGGCGCGGCGGCGCTGTTGCGGCAGCTGAGCGAGGCGCAACGCGCCATCGTCACGTCGGGGAGTCGCGCCGTCGCGACGCTCCGTCTGCGCACCGCCGGGCTGCCGATTCCAGACGTGTTCGTCACAGCGGGCGACGTGAAGCAGGGCAAGCCGTATCCGGAGGGGTACCTGATGGCCGCCGGTCGCCTGGGGGTGGCGCCCTCTGACTGTGTCGTCGTGGAGGATTCACCGCCCGGTGTTGCCGCGGGGAAGGCTGCGGGGATGCGGGTGATCGCGCTGCTCACCACGTACCCGACGGCGGCGCTGACGGGCGCGGACGTTCGGCTCGATGCGCTGGCGCAGCTGCGGGTT